>Ga0335398_10000513_pt1 | contig 67380 bp, 58 predicted proteins | sample BON03_FD_205742 | JGI IMG/M metagenome (GOLD analysis project Ga0335398, IMG submission 205742) | Freshwater microbial communities from Lake Bonney liftoff mats and glacier meltwater in Antarctica - BON-03 (spades assembly) (version 2) | ecosystem: Environmental > Aquatic > Freshwater > Ice >... | reverse complement strand
TTAAAAGCCGGACTGTGGTTCCGGCGCGGTCGTTTGCTCATATATGCTCCTGTCATGCGGCCGCTCTGGCCGACGTTAGACAGAAAATCCACCTATCCCGCTGTGCAGTTTTGCCGAGCCACCTCTATGATCGCAGACCTTGTGTTCATCACCCTCTATATGTCGGGCGGCATCATCGGCGGACGGCTGATCTGGCAGCGAGCGAAATCGCCCGCGCTCAAGAAGCTCGGCCTGCTATGCGTGCTGTCTTATTTCCTCTTTGGCTTGTCCGACTATGTCGAAACCCTCTGTCAGCTGGTCCAGCTCGTCCGCGAACAGGGTAGTGATATATTCGCGGCGACAGCGGCACTGGCGAAACCGGTAAAAACCATCAGCTGGATCGTCGGCAGCGTTGCCATGATCGCCGCGCTTGTCTGGCGATGGCGCGAAACGCGGGCTTGACCGGCAGGCAATAAAGTTTCAATTTCAACCAAAGTCAAAACAGTTGAGGATCACCATATGAAAACCGCCGCTTCGATCGTCGCAATCGCCACCATGGCTCTGACAACACCGGCATCGGCCAAGCATCATGAAAATGATGCGATGGAAGACACTGCGGCCCCGACAGCGGCAGATGCAAAGCAATTTGTCGATGAAACCGAGCAGCAATTGTTCGACTTCTCGATCGATGCCGGACGGATCTACTGGATCAATTCCAACTTCATCACCGATGATACCGACGCCTTGGCCGCCAAGGTCGGCGCCGAGGGAACGACGATGTCGGTGCAGGCCGCTATTGACGCGGCCCGGTTCAACGATGTTGCCGGGCTCGATGCCGTCACCAGGCGGAAACTGGACAAATTGCGCGGCGGAATCGTGCTCCCGGCACCAACCACAGCGGGTGCTGCGACCGAACTGAACGAAATCGCGACCAAGCTGAACTCGGCGTACGGCAAGGGCAAGGGCACGCTGAACGGCGAGGAAATAAACGGCTCCGACATTGAGGCGGCGATGGGCACCAATCGCAATCCCGACGAACTGTCCGAAATGTGGGAAAGCTGGCACGATAGTGTCGGCGCGCCGATGAAGGACGATTATGCCCGCATGGTCGAGATTGCCAATGAAGGCGCCAGGGAGCTCGGCTTTGCCGATGTCGGCGCGATGTGGCGCTCTGGCTATGACATGCCGGCCGACGATTTCGCCAAACTGACCGACAAATTATGGGCGCAGGTCAAACCGCTTTATGACCAGCTGCATTGCTACACCCGCGAAAAGCTCAACGAAAAATATGGCGACGAAGTGCAGTCTGCGACTGGCCCGATCCGCGCCGACCTGCTCGGCAATATGTGGGCACAGGAATGGGGCAATATCTATGATATCGTCGCACCGGCAGGGGCCGGCGACATCGGCTTCGATACGACCGAACTGCTGACGGCGAAAGATTATGATGCGATGAAGATGGTCAAGGCCGGCGAAGGCTTCTTCTCCTCGCTCGGCTTCGCCCCGCTTCCCGAAACCTTCTGGCAAAGATCCCTGTTCACCAAGCCGGCTGACCGCGAAGTGGTCTGCCACGCCAGCGCCTGGGATATCGACAACAAGGATGATGTCCGGATCAAGATGTGTATCAAGGTCAATGGCGACGATTTCACCACCATCCATCACGAGCTAGGCCACAATTATTATCAGCGCGCCTATAACAAGCAAAGCTATCTGCATCTGGATGGCGCCAATGACGGTTTTCATGAAGCGATTGGCGATGCGATCGCCTTGTCGATCACGCCGGAATATCTGGTGCAGGTCGGCTTGCTCGACGCCGACAAGGTCCCGAGCGCGGACAAGGATGTTGGCCTGTTGCTGCGTCAGGCGATGGACAAGGTGGCGTTCCTGCCCTTCAGCCTGCTGGTCGACAAATGGCGCTGGGGTGTTTTCAAAGGCGATATCAAGCCGGCGGACTATACGACCGCGTGGCATGACCTGAAGCTGCAATATCAGGGCATCACGCCGCCGGTTGAGCGGCCCGCCGATGCTTTTGACCCCGGCGCAAAATATCACATCCCGGGCAACACGCCTTATTCGCGCTATTTCCTCGCCCGGATATTGCAATTCCAGTTCTACAAGGCCGCCTGCGATGCCGCCGGCTGGAAGGGACCGCTGCACCGCTGTTCCTTCTATGGCAACAAGCAGGTCGGCGCGAAGCTGAACGCGATGCTGGAAATGGGCGCTTCCAAACCCTGGCCCGACGCATTGGAAGCCTTTACCGGCACGCGTGAAATGGATGGCTCGGCGATGATCAGCTATTTTGCGCCACTGATGGACTGGCTGAAGGAAGAAAATAAGGGCAAGTCCTGCGGATGGTAGCTACTAAAAAGCCGGCGGAACACTGGGTTTCCGCCGGCCTTTATTCTTTGGATTTGGATTAAAGCTGGTCGAGCATATATTCCGCAGCACTGACCTTGAAATCGCCCGGTGCTTCGACGTTCAATTCTTCAACAACGCCGTCATTGACGATCATCGAGAAACGCTGGCCACGTGTTCCTAGGCCAAAGCCGGAACCATCCATGGTCAGGCCAACTGCCTGGGCAAATTCGCCATTGCCGTCAGCCAGCATCGTGACATCTTCCGAACCGGATGCATCGTTCCATGCACCCATGACGAACGCGTCATTGACGGCGGTGCAGGCAATTTCATCAACGCCCTTGGCCTTGAGTTCGGCGGCTTTTTCGACATAGCCGGGGAGATGTTTCGCCGAGCAGGTCGGTGTAAAAGCACCGGGAACGGAAAAGAGCGCCACTTTCTTGCCGGCGAAATATTCGCTGGAGCTGACTTGCTCTGGGCCTGCTGCGGTCGCCTTGACCAGTTTCACTTCGGGAATCTTGTCGCCTTTTTTAATCATATCTTGCTCCTAGTTTTGATTGGGCTGAGAAAGCTTGCCTCTGTAGCTGATAGTGGTGACGGGCAGATGAAATTGCAAGCTGGCAAAGCTGCCAGGCACAAGACTAGTGAAATTTGCCATGGGCAGTTGATATTTGCATCGCTATGCAGGCGTCTATGCATGATCCCGTTTTCTTCTCCGGACAATTTCTCCTCGCCACCCCAGGAATGGCGGACTCCCGTTTTGCGCGATCGGTGGTGGCAATCTGCTCCCATGACGAAAACGGGGCTTTGGGCATCAACATCGGTAAAACGGTCGACGGAGTCAGTTTCCACGATATTCTCAAACAGTTCGACATCGAACCGACCGATGCGCCCGATTGCGAGGTATTTCTGGGCGGCCCGATGGAAACGCAGCGCGGTTTCATTATCCACAGTCTCGACATCAACATGTCGGATACGCTGCAGGTCGGTGACTGCTGGGGGCTCAGCAGCTCGATCGATATGCTGCGCGCAATTGCCCAGGGTCGCGGCCCGGACAAATGGATCATTGCACTCGGCTATTCTGGATGGGGCGAAGGACAGCTGGAAAGCGAATTGACCCAGAATGGCTGGACCATCGCCAAAGGGGCTCCAGATTGGCTGTACGAAACCGATTCTGGCGACAAATGGCTGATGGCCTGGGAAGCTCTGGGTATCGATCCGAAGAAGCTGTCCAGCGGATTTGGCAGCGCCTGACCTTCTGATTATTACGACCTGCGGCGCACCAGACTCACAAAATTTCAAATATAAAGACATCTTTATATTTGCTTCTAAGACGACAAGCCGCTATTATAAAGTCATGTTGTCGCATCGGATCGCCCGTGCGGAATTTCGTTTTTCAAGGAGACATGAAGTGGCCACCGCAGCGGATACCGCAACCCAAGATTATGTTATCAAGGACATTTCACTCGCCGATTTCGGTCGGAAAGAAATTGAAATAGCTGAAACTGAAATGCCGGGCCTGATGGCTTTGCGAGAAGAATTTGGCGCAGACAAGCCTTTGAAAGGTGCCCGGATCACTGGTTCGCTGCACATGACCATTCAAACGGCTGTGTTGATTGAAACTCTGCTCGACCTTGGCGCGGAAGTGCGTTGGGCATCCTGCAATATTTTCTCGACCCAGGATCATGCCGCAGCGGCTATCGCAGCTGGCGGAACCCCGGTTTTCGCAATCAAGGGCGAAACGCTTGAAGAATATTGGTCTTATGTTGAGCGTATCTTTGACTGGGGCACAGACGAAACCTGCAACCTGATCCTGGACGATGGCGGCGATGCCACCATGTTCGCCCTTTGGGGTGCTCGGGTTGAAGCGGGTGAAGAATTGTTCACACCAGACAATGAAGAAGAAGAAGTCTTCGTCGCTACCCTGACCCGCTTTCTGGCAGAACGGCCTGGTTACCTGACCAAAACTGTTGCCAGCATCAAGGGCGTTTCGGAAGAAACCACCACTGGTGTTCACCGTCTTTACGAACTGGCCAAAATCGGCAAGCTTCCTTTCCCGGCGATCAACGTCAACGACAGTGTGACCAAGTCCAAATTTGACAATCTCTACGGTTGTAAAGAGTCACTGGTCGACGCGATCCGCCGCGCCACCGACGTCATGCTGGCAGGCAAGGTCGCGGTTGTCGCCGGCTTCGGCGATGTCGGCAAGGGCTCGGCACAGTCGCTCCGCAACGGCGGTGCTCGCGTGCTGGTAACCGAAATCGACCCGATTTGCGCGCTCCAGGCAGCCATGGAAGGCTTTGAAGTTGTGACCATGGACGAGGGCACCAAACGGGGCGACATTTTCGTGACCACCACCGGCAACAAGGATGTGATCACCGTTGATCACATGCGCGCCATGAAGGATCGGGCGATTGTCTGTAACATCGGTCACTTTGACAGTGAAATCCAGATCAGCGCACTGAAGAACATGCAATGGACCGAGATCAAGCCGCAGGTTGATGAAGTGAAATTCCCGGACGGCAAGAAGCTGATCATTCTGGCGCAGGGCCGTCTGGTTAACCTCGGCTGTGCAACCGGTCACCCAAGCTTTGTGATGTCCGCAAGTTTCACTAATCAGGTGCTCGCGCAGATCGAATTGTGGTTGCGTCCCGAGCAATATGAAAATGATGTCTATGTTCTGCCGAAGCATCTCGACGAGAAAGTCGCTGAATTGCATCTGGCCAAGCTCGGCGTGAAACTGGACAAGCTGAGCCAGGAACAGGCTGACTATATCGGTGTTCCAACCGAAGGCCCATTCAAGCCGGATCATTATCGCTACTAGGCTGATAAATATTTATGAAAAAAAAGCCGGGCAGTGCACAAAGCACCGCCCGGCTTTTTCACGTCAGCGGTGTCGAGCGTCAGCGCGACGTGAACTGCGTTTTTCTTTTGTCCGGATGCCCTGGAAATTTTGGCCATTGATTTTGCGACAATGCGCGCGCGCTGACCGACTGGATACCGGCCTGTTTTTCATACATCCAGTAGTTGCGCAGGATGATCGAGACATATCCGCGGGTCTCGACATAGGGGATGCTTTCCATGAACAATAGCGGATCGTCATTGTCCTTTATTTCCGTGTTCCAGCGCTGCACGGCACCCGGTCCGGCATTATAGGCTGCTGCGATCTTTGGCAGCTTGCCGCCGGTAATCGATGATTTGTCGAGATATTCGAGATAGGACTGACCATATTCCAGATTGGTCGAAGGGCGGAGCAGATCGGATTCGGTGAAATTCACGCCATTGGCCCTGGCAATATCGCCGGCTGTTCCCGGACGCACCTGCATCAATCCGATCGCGTTCGCCGGGCTCACGACCTGGCTACGAAAGGCGGATTCCTGTAACGTATGCGCATAGATGAGCGCCGGATCGACTCGCCAACCGCCGTCAGGCTTCCATTTTGGCGCTGGAAAACGGGCTTGCACATCCGGTGCCATGCCGCGCGGCGCATTATGGGCGAGCCACAGCTGGGTTCGCGGCAAATCCAGTTCGCGGGCGAGTTTGATCAGGGCAGGGTGATCGCTGCTTTCTCCGATCGTCGCCTGATGCCTAAGCACTTCATCCGCCAGCTGTTCTTCGCCAATTTCAACCAGGGCGATGGCAGCGCGGACATTTTCATGACGCTCGAGCGCGTGCCAATCCGATTTCTCGAATGATTCGGCGGTATCCGATTTGTCCGGCTCCATGCCCAGCGTTTGCGCGGCAAGCATGCCGTAAAAGCTGTCATCGAGACGCGCGGCCGCCTGTAATTTGCCTTGCACTTTTTCCGGTTGGCCACATTTGAGATCAGAACGCGCGCTCCAGTAAAGACCGGCGGCTTGCAGGTCGACATTGGCGGCCGACCGGCCGACTGTCTCAAAAGCGGTGCTGGCAGACTGGCAATCGTTCAGGCGCCAGGCGGCCAGTCCAGCGACCCAATTGGCATGACCAACCCATTCGCCTGCGCCTTTTTGGGCTAGCCGCGCCAGGCGCAAGGCAGAGGCATCGTCATTCTCGATATAATAAGACCAGGCAATCCTTTGCTCCAGTTCCGTACGTCCTTCAGACGTCATGTCCATGACGCTCGCGCTGAGCAATCCTTCTGCGCCTAGCGGATTGTCCGTCTTGATAAATTCAATAATCTGGCCGCGCACGCCATTTGCCGTGCTGTCGGAATCCACATCTTTTGGCTTGGACCGAATCGGCGAGCCGGGCACCCAGGACAGGTTGCGTCGTTGCGGCAGATTGGGCAGCAACTGAGCGCCGCGTTTCTGGGCCAATCGGCCCAATTGGGCTGCTTGCGGTATTTGCGGTGCCTCATTCACCAAAGTCAGCAATGGCCCGAGTTCGGCCCGTGGGCTATTCGCCGCCAGAAAATATTCCGCCTGCGCGATCGATTTGAGCGGCCCGGTCGGTGCCGTGTCCATCAGGTTTTTCGCAACATCCCAATGATTGGTACTCATTGCCGAAAACAGGGCGCGATAATGGTCCGATTGCTGCTGCTTCAGCTGTGACGGCACATATTGGGCGATCGAGGCGCTGTTGTAGAGAACCGCCCCATCATCGGCGAGCGCCGGCGTTGCAACAAGAGCGAGAAGCGATGCGGTGAGTGCAAATTTCAGTTTCACTAGGTAGAAATCCTTGTCAGCATTTGCAGATCTTTCCAAGATTCGGCCTTGAAAAACGGCCGTTCGATCAGAATCCGCGGATGAAATGTTACGATCGCCTCTGTTTTTGATGCACTATGGTTAATAAATTGCTTATTTTTGCGCGCTGTAAGCAGATCCTGCCCAAATATGATTTTTGCAGCCATGTCGCCGAAGCAGATTACGCGTTTCGGACGGACCAGCCCGATGTGATGCAAAAGCCGTTTTTTGAGCGCCGGCCAATGTTGCTCGTCAATCCGGCCATCCACGGGAACCGATACGGTGATGTTCGCCAGGTAGGATTGCCCCGAATCACATCCGATCGCGGCCAACATCTTTTCCAGCAGCTTCTGATTGTCGGTATTGAACAGCTGGACATCGCCATTACGGTCTTTTTCGGGGAGCGCGGAAACAACCATGACCTCCGGTTCCAGATCACCCTGTGGCGATACTCTATGCTTCGACCAGCTGGCTTCGATCAGACCATTATCCTTTGCCAACCAATCGAGAAAATCCGGATAAGCGGCAGGGAGCGGTTCATCCTGTGCCGGAAATTTGGCCTGCTCCAGCACGCGTTCCGTAACGACTGCCGTCGGCGATGCTGCTTTCGCCGGCGCAACAGCTTCAATAGCCAAAAGCGCCGCGGGTTGATCGGCATAATCCAGTTCGACACCAGCCAGCGACCACCAGTCTTGCAGGCTGTGGATCATCGACTCTGCGGATGCTTTTGTCGTCGGAGAGGAAATTAAATTCATTCCTGCATAGAGTCATGAGTTGACGAATAGGTCAATTGGCGGGAAAGCAGGTTTCTGCCCAGCGGGTTGCGGTTTACGACAGACCGAATGTATAAGAGAATAAAAGCAAGAATTGTAGGAAAAACGAGATGAGCGAACGAGAGTCAATGCCGTATGATCTGGTGATAGTCGGGGGTGGTCCCGCCGGTCTCAGCGCAGCGATAAGGTTCAAGCAACTGGCTGACGAAGCAGGCAAGGACCTCTCCGTATGCATATTGGAAAAAGGCTCCGAAATCGGCGCGCATATTCTGTCCGGTGCGGTCATCGATCCCAAGGCTCTCGACGAATTGCTTCCGGCATGGCGGGATGAGGACTGTCCGCTGGCAAAAACGCCGGTGACCGAAAATCATCACTGGATTCTCACGAAAAACAAGAAATTCTCGATACCCCATTTCGTGACTCCTTCGTTCATGCACAACAAGGGAACCTATACCGGCTCGCTTGGCAATCTGTGTCGCTGGCTGGGCGAACGGGCCGAGAATATGGGGATCGAGATATTTCCCGGATTCGCGGCGGCGGAGATTTTGTACAATGAGGACGGATCGGTAAAGGGCGTCGCCACCGGCGATATGGGCGTTGCCCGTGATGGCAGCCACAAGCCGGATTACGAGCCGGGTCTCGAACTGCATGCGAAATACACGTTCTTCGCCGAGGGCGCCCATGGCCATCTCACCAAGATATTGAAAAGGCAGTTTGCGCTGACCGCAGACAGCCAGCCACAAATCTACGGTCTCGGCATCAAGGAGCTTTGGGACATTGACCCTGCCAAGCACAAGCCGGGCCGCGTCATCCACTCGCAAGGCTGGCCGCTCAGCGAAGGCGCCAACGGCGGTGGCTTCATTTACCATCAGGCCGATAATCAGGTTGCGCTCGGCTTTGTCACCTGGCTGAACTATGAAAACCCCTATCTCTCGCCATTCGAAGAAATGCAGCGGTGGAAGCAGCATCCCGAAATTCGCAAGATATTGGAAGGCGGCAAGCGCGTTTCTTATGGTGCGCGAGCGATCAATGACGGCGGTTTTCAGGCCGTACCGAAACTGTTCTTCCCCGGTGGTGCGCTGATCGGCTGTTCTGCCGGTTTCGTGAATGTTCCGCGGATCAAGGGCACGCATACCGCAATGAAAACCGGTATGATGGCGGCAGAAGCCGCGTTTGAGGCGATAGTGGCGGAACGCACAAGCGATGAGCTCAGCGCTTACGGCACCGCTTACGAGAACAGCTGGGTCCGCGAAGAATTGCGCGTGGTTCGCAATGTCCTGCCAGCGGTCGAGAAATATGGTGATTTCCTCGGCACCATTCTCTCCGGAATGAATATGTGGGCAGAGCATCTCAAGATCAAAATGCCGTTCACGATGAAATTGCACCCCGACTGGTCGCGGCTGAAACGGGCGGAACATTGCGAGAAGATCGTATATCCCAAACCGGATGGAAAAATTACTTTTGATCGCCTGTCTTCGGTATTCCTGTCGAACACCAATCATGAAGAAGACCAGCCGGTGCATCTGCAACTGAAAGATCCGAATATTCCGGTTGATGTCAATCTTCCGGTCTTTGCCGGACCTTCGGCACGCTATTGCCCGGCCGGTGTTTACGAATTTATCGAAGACGAAGCGGGCAAACCGAAATTCCAGATCAACGCACAAAATTGCGTTCATTGCAAAACCTGTGATATCAAGGACCCGTCCCAGAATATCAATTGGGTCGTACCGGAAGGTGGCGGAGGTCCAAATTATCCGAATATGTAACATTGGTTTAAGCGCGCTGCTTGTCGCGGGACTGGCCGCTGCACCGGCGCAGGCCAGCCGCGGCGACAGTGCAGCGGCCCTGAACCGTTTTGTCGAGGCCCGGCTTGCTGAAACATCCGATGAACCGCATGCCGCTGCCACGATCTATGGCGAGAGCCTGAAAGAGCAGCCGGACAATGAGATGCTGGCGGGGAAAGCTTATGTCAGCGCCATTGAGGTTGGTGATTTTGATCTGGCGGTGACAGCCGCCCGGATCATGCTGCTGCGCGGCAAGGCGGATCCGGAAATGCCGCTGCTGCTCTATGCCTCTGCTTTTGCGCAGCGCGACTGGAACGGCGCCGATCTGGCGATTGTCGAACTGGAAGCGCTGAAGAATTTCGCCTTCCTGCAACCGTTCCTGGAGGCTTGGCTGGCAACCGCCAAAGGTCGGGATGCCACCGCCGCCCTTTCGCAGGCACAGACCAGTGCGACCGCAAAATATTATCTGGAAGAGCATCTGATATTGAACCTGCTGGCGAACCGGCAGGAAAGTGAAGCGCTCGTTCTGCTGACCGGGCTTGTCGAGCGCAACGAACCCCGCATGGCGCCGTTACGCATATTGGCGGCTCAGCATTTCTGGGCGAAGAATGACGCGGAAACGGCAAGGCAAATCTTGAAGTTTCAGTCGTCGGGAGCAGAGCAAAGATTGCATCAGCAGATTGACGCTGATCAGCAACAGGGCGTTGGGCAAAAGGTCACACCATCCATCGGGCTGGCATTTCTGTTTCAAAGATTGTCGAGCGATGTCGCGGTGCAACGGGCCGAATTTCTGTCCCAGGTCCTGGCGCAGGCCAGCACGCGGATCGCCGACAAATCAGATTATGCGCATCTGACGCTTGGACGAGCCTATGCAAATGCTGACAGCCATGATCTGGCGGTGGCGGAATATGCTCGGATCGGTCGTGAAAGCCCATATTATCTGATCGGGCTGAGTTCGGAGATCGCCAGTCTTGTCGCCAATAGTCACTATGATCAGGCGATTGCGCGGCTGGACACGGCCTTGGAATATAATCCGGATGCTCCCGAACTATACATATTGAAGGGCCAGTCGCTGCAAGCGCAGGGCGAAAATGCAGCCGCCGCCAGCGCTTTTGAATCGGCCGTTAAACTGGGCGAAAAGCTCGAGCGCCCAGACGCACTGATGGCCAATTACTGGCTCGCACTGGGCGGTGCTCAGGAACAGGCAGGGATATGGCCGGCAGGCCTGCAATCGCTGCAAAAAGCCAATGCATTGCTGCCCAATTCGCCGACCATCTTGAACTATCTTGGCTACGCCCAGCTCGAACGCCGGGAAAATGAAATAGAAGCCGTCGCCGCGATCAAGCAGGCGCATGAACTGCGGTCAAACTCGCCGGCCATCACCGATTCCCTCGGCTGGGCCTATTTCATCACCGGCGAGCATCAGCGTGCCGTGACCTTTTTGGAAAGCGCTCTTGAAGGCCAGCCACAGGATCCGACGATCAATGAACATCTGGGTGATGCCTATTGGACCGTTGGCCGTCTCTATGAAGCACGCTATGCTTGGAAATCGGCAAAATTATTCGCAGAGGGTGAGGATATGCAGCGTCTCGCCAGTAAAATAGACCTGGGTCTCCGACCCGACCTTATATCGCCCTGATGTCCGATCCAGTTTTGGGCGCGACCGACAGCGAAATCGCCTATGCAAAATTGAATCTGGCGCTCCATGTCCGCAAGCGACTGCCAAACGGTTATCATGATATTGAAACGATATTCGCCTTTGTCGATTCTGGCGATCTGATTTCGGTTCAGCCGGGTGATGACGTGACTATGGCAATAAGCGGTCCCTTTGCGGAGGGACTCAGCAACACCGACAATCTCGTGCTGCAGGCGGCCAAACGGCTTGCCGACATATCCAATGTGAAGCTTGGTGCCCGCCTCCAACTGGACAAGCGACTGCCGGTCGCATCGGGCATTGGCGGAGGCTCGGCCGATGCGGCGACGACGTTGCGCTTGCTCAACCGGTTCTGGGGGTTGGATCTTTCGATTGCCGAACTGGCGGATATCGCAAGGCCGCTGGGCGCCGATGTTCCCGCCTGTGTGGTCAGCCAGACCTGTCGCGGCACCGGCATTGGTCATGATCTGACCCGCATTCCCGATGATGATTTGCGCGGCTGCACCGCACTGCTGATCAATCCGCAGGTTCCGGTGTCAACCGCGGACATATTCGCCGCCTGGGATGGTGTCGATCGCGGCGCTCTGGCAAGCGGGCCGGTCATCCCGGCGGCCCAAAATGGCAGAAACGATCTGCAGAAACCGGCCATCGCGCTGGTACCGTTATTGACCGATCTGCTGCAGTTGCTGGAAGATCGCCAGCCGATCATCGCCCGGATGTCCGGGTCTGGCGCGACCTGTTTTGCCTTGTTTGACAGTCTAGCGGCGGCGGAAGACGCCGAGCAGCACTGTCTGCGGGCAATGGACGGGATATGGACGTTTATAGGAAAAATTCGATGACCGAAGCTTTTGAAATATCCGGTATTCCCTCGGCAGGCGGCGTGCTGATCGTGGTCGATCATGCCTCCAGCCATGTGCCTGACGATATCGATCTGGGCATTTCGCCGCAATATCGGGAGGATCATATCGCCTTTGATCCGGGCATTGCGCCAATTGCCCGGCTGATGACGGAGAAAAGCGGCTATCTGGCGATTCTCAGCACAAATTCCCGGCTGATTGTTGATCTCAACCGCTATCCCGATGAAGCCGCGGTTATCGTCGAACGCAGCGACGGCGTCGAAATTCCGGGCAATCATCTGTCCGCCGAGGACCGGCAAGCGAGGCTGGATCGTTTCTTTACCCCCTATCACGACCGGGTCGCGGCATTGATTGCGGACTTGAAGCCAGCCCTGGTTGCTTCGCTGCACAGCTTTTCCCCGACGCTCCGTTCCAACCCGCAGCTGGAACGACCGTGGGATATGGGCATCATGTATAATGAATATCAGACGGCCTCCCGCATGGCGCTCCAGTTTCTGGGCGAAGAGGCGGAATTGCGTGTCGGTGATCAGCAGCCCTATTCGGGCAAGGATCTGAACGCGACGATGAACCGCCAGTGCGAAGCGATCGGCCAGCCCTATATCGGTGTCGAGGTCCGGCAGGATCTGATCCGGACAGAGGCAGGACAACGGCATTTTGCTGATATTTTATTGCGTAGTTGCGATAAAATAAGAACGGCTCTTGCTTAACCGCCCGAGTTTTGGAAGGACGATCCGGAAATTGCGATATTGGAACCCAGAATGAGTGATAGATTTGACAAGTCCCGTTTGCCGAGCCGCCACGTCAGTGTCGGACCGGAGCGCGCGCCCCAGCGCAGCTATTATTATGCGATGGGAATGACCGAAGAGGATATCGCAAAACCCTTCGTCGGCATTGCCTCGGCGGGCAATGACAGCGCGCCTTGCAACACCTTGCTTGATGGCCAGGCCGATATGGCGCGTGAAGGCGTGATCGAGGCCGGCGGCACGCCGCGTCGGTTCAACACGATCACGGTCACCGACGGCATTGCCATGGGTCATCAGGGCATGAAAGCCTCGCTGGTGTCGCGTGAAGTCATCGCCGACAGCGTCGAACTGAGCGTCCGTGGTCACTGTTATGACGCGGTCATCGGCTATGCCGGCTGCGACAAGAGCCTGCCCGGCATGATGATGGCGATGCTGCGGCTCAATGTGCCGTCGATCTTCGTCTATGGCGGCTCGATTCTTCCGGGTCGGTTCCACGGCAAGGACGTAACCGTTGTTGACGTGTTCGAGGCGGTCGGTCAGCATAGCGCCGGCAATTGCCCGTTGCAGGAACTGATCGAACTGGAAAAAGTCGCCTGTCCGGGCCACGGCGCCTGCGGCGGTCAATTTACCGCCAATACCATGGCCTGTGTCGCCGAAGCGATTGGCCTGTCGCTGCCGAACAGCAATATGGCGCCAGCGCCTTATGAAACCCGTGATGACATGGCCCGGGCAGCCGGCCGTCAGATCATGAACCTGATCGAGCTCAATTTGCGGCCGCGCGATATCTGCACCAGAGACGCGTTCATCAACGCCGCACGGGTGGTCGCGGCCACCGGCGGATCGACCAACGCCGCCCTGCATCTGCCAGCGATGGCCAGCGAAGCCGGGATCGAATTCGATCTGTTTGATGTCGCCGAAATTTTCAAGACCACGCCTTATCTGGCGGATCTCAAACCGGGCGGCAAATATGTCGCCAAGGACATGCATGACGCCGGCGGCGTCTATATGCTGATGAAGACGATGATGGATAACGGCCTGATCAAGGGTGACTGTATCACCGTGACCGGCAAAACCCTGGGCGAGAATATCGATGAAGTCGTCTGGAACCCGGATCAGAAGGTCATCTATGATGTCCAGCATGCGATTACCCCGACCGGCGGTGTTGTCGGTCTGCGCGGCTCGCTGGCGCCAGAGGGTGCGATCGTCAAAGTGGCCGGCATGGCCCGCCTGCAATTTCGCGGCCCGGCGCAGGTGTTTGAATGCGAGGAAGATGCCTTTGCTGCCGTCGAAAAGCGCCAGATCAAGGAAGGCGCGGTCGTCGTCATTCGCAACGAAGGACCAAAGGGCGGTCCCGGCATGCGGGAAATGCTGGCAACCACCGCTGCGCTCTACGGTCAGGGCATGGGGGAAAAGGTCGCGCTGATCACCGACGGCCGTTTCTCCGGTGCGACCCGGGGATTCTGTATCGGTCATGTTGGTCCGGAAGCCGCCGATGGCGGGCCGATCGGTCTGATCGAAGAAGGCGACATGATCAATATCGATGCCGAAGCGGGCATCATTGATCTGGAAGTCGATGAAACCGTGCTGGCAGAGCGCCGGAAAAAATTCGTACAACGCGAAACCGATTATGGTTCCGGGGCGTTGTGGCGCTATGCGCAAAATGTCGGACCGGCCTATCAGGGGGCGGTCACCCATCCCGGAGCCAAGGCAGAAAAACATGTCTATGCGGATATCTAAAATTGTCGGCCTGACCCTGTTGCTGACCGCCTGCGAGAACCGGCCGGACAATGCCGTGCTTGCGGAAGCGGAACAGCGGGCAGCGAATCAGGCGGGCGATGACGGGAAAATAAAATGTGCGATCAACGGCGATAGCGACTTCACCCGGGACTGTTTCACCGAACGGTTGAGCGGCGAGGGCAGGGAGACGATGATCATCCGGCACCCCGATGGCGGCTTTCGCCGGTTCAACGTGCTGACCGACGGCCGTGGCCTGGAAGCTGCCGATGGTTTTGACCAGGCGAAAATATCGATCGTCGAGGATGGCCAGATTTTGGTCAGCGTTGGTCCCGACAGATATCTGCTGCCAGCGCAGATCAAACCCGACGCGAAAGCCGAAATTGCTCCCGCAGCCAGCAAAGACCCGGCGCAAGCCGGAAACTAGAGGCGCGCTTGCTCAACCAGGGCCATATATTGACCGCCGCTGAAATGCAGCTGGCGGAACAGGCTTTGATCGACAAGGGCGTGTCGGTTCAGGAATTGATGCGTCTGGCCGGGCAGGGCGCCGCGCAAATGATCTGGCGGATTGCCTCCGATCTGCCGACACTGGTGCTGTGCGGTCCGGGCAATAATGGCGGGGATGGCTATGTCATCGCCCAGTGGCTGCTCGAAAAGGGCGTCGATGTCTGTGTCGCGGCACCGCTCGAACCGAAGACCGAGGCAGCGCAACATGCAAAGTCTTTGTGGCGCGGAAAAACAGTGACACTGGCCGATGCGCAGCCCGCAGCGCAATTTGTCGATTGTCTCTTTGGCACCGGACTGGCCCGCGCGGTTGGCGACGACTGGTTCGGTCATTTTTTACGCCTGTCAGCGGGCGCAAAGCGGCGGGTGGCGATCGATCTGCCGAGCGGCGTTGAATCCGATCACGGAATCTGTCTCAACGATATTCCCGGATTTGACATGACCATCGCGCTGGGGGCCTTCAAACCATCCCATTTCCTGCAACCGGCGCGATCGAAAATGGGACATCTGGTCGGGATCGATATCGGCATCAGGGCGGATAGCAATCTGGGGATTCTCCCGAAACCCCGGCTTTCCGGCCCGACATCGCAAGACCATAAATATAGCCGGGGTCTGGTTGCCATAGTGGCTGGCGCGATGCATGGCGCGGCGCAACTCACGGCGATGGCGGCGCAGAAATCGGGCGCAGGCTATGTCAAAATCTTTGCCTCGCCGGGCTTTGCAGCGCCGCATCCCAGTATCGTGGTGGAGACGGTGCACGACGATGCCGAGCTCCAGCAAAAACTGGCAGACAGCCCCATTTCGGCCATTGTCATTGGTCCCGGCCTGGGTCGCGATGACCGGGCGAAAGACTTGTTGACCGCTGCGCTTGCCGCCAATGCACCGCTGCTACTGGACGCTGATGCGCTCACGGTTGCGGGACCGCAATTTACCGATCTTCTGAAATCACGCTCTGCAGAGACGATTGCAACGCCGCATGCCGGAGAATTTGCCGGCCTGATGCCGGGCGCTTTGCAATATAGACTCGATGACGGCCACCAACTGGCCGAGCAATCGCAATGCAATATTCTGCTGAAAGGCTCAGATACCATCATCGTCCGCCCCGACGGCAAGGCATCGATATCGGCGCTATCCTGTCCATGGCTGTCGACAGCAGGTACCGGTGACATATTGGCCGGGATCATCGCAAGTCGCTTGGCAACGGGCATCAGTGGTTATAAGGCGGCGTGCGAGGGCCAATGGCTGCACAGCCGGGCCGCACATCTGGCTGGCCCCGCTTTCACGCCGGAAATGCTTATCGACCAGCTCCCCGCCACATTGCAGGAATGTTTATGACCGCGACTCCCGATCCCGACCTGATCATTCGCGTGGCTGCGAAGGGCGATGGTGTGACCTCGGATGGTCGCCATGTCGCCTTTTCCGCCCCGCTGGACCGGCTCAATGAAGACGGCGGCTTGATCAACGGGCCGCATCATGTTGAGGTTCCCTGCCAGCATTTCCAGTCTTGCGGCGGCTGCAGCCTGCAGCATCTCGACGCAGAGAGCTATACCCAGTTTCTCACCGACCGGGTCGCCTATGCACTGGAAGGCCAGGGGCTGGCGGCAGAATTGCTGCACCCGCCTCAGGTCTCCCAGCCAAAAACCCGAATCCGCGCCAGTTTGCGCGCGGCCAAGCTCGGCGATCAATTCCGGCTCGGGTTCAGCAGCGCCGGCAGCCACCGGATCGTCGATCTCCAGCAATGCGAGATCATGGCACCCGAACTGTTCGATCTTCTGGCACCCTTGCGGGCCTTTCTGAAAAAGACGTCTCGCCGCAAGCATGACATGAATATTGAAATGACGCTGGTCGATCAGGGGATTGACCTGTTGATCAGCAATTATGAGCCAGAGGGGCTGGAGCAGCGCGAGGCCTTGTCCACCTTTGCCAAGGCTAATGGCCTGGCGCGACTGTCTGTCGATGGCGGCTATGGCCCGGAAACCCAGTGGGAACCCGAACCGCTGACGGTCACTTTTAGCGGCACTACAGTCGCTTTCCCGCATAGCGCCTTTTTGCAACCGACACGCGATGGCCAGCAGGTGCTGGTATCAGCGATGCTGGAAGCCGTTGGCGACGCGCGGCTTGTCGCGGATCTGTTTGCCGGACTGGGAACATTCACCCTGGCGCTTGGCGAGGATCAGAAAGTCTATGCTGCGGAAGGCGCCCGCGACACCATGGACGCGCTGCAAATTGCGGCCAATCATTCCACCCGGCAGATATTCTGCGAGCATCGCGATCTTTTCCGGCGGCCCCTGAGCGTCGAGGAACTCAACCGTTTTGATGCCGTGATTCTCGATCCACCCCGGGCCGGCGCGCGCGAACAGATCCTGCAGCTGGCGCAATCCGATGTCGCAAAAATCTGCTATATCAGCTGCAATCCCGCCAGTTTTGCACGGGATGCAAAGCAGCTTTGTGACGCCGGATACAAGCTCCGGCAAGTCTGGCCGGTTGGGCAGTTTCTTTGGTCTACCCACGTCGAGCTTGTTTCCAGCTTCACCCGTTAGTCAGGCGCCGACGCCGAATATATTCAGCGTCAGGCGCCCCGTGACTAATGGAATACCGCCAGCGCCGCGTGGATCGCCAAGGCGATAATGCACAGGCTCGACAGCGCAAAAACCGCAAACCGGAAGAGCACGCGGTTGACCGTGACCTGGATCAGGCTGTGCAGGACTCGCAAGCCGACATAGATCCAGGCGATGGTCACGTTCAGACCAAAATCTTGCCCGGAAAAGATCAAAACGACACAAATCGCGTAAAAAAGTGTTGGTTCGGTCAACAAATGGTTATAATTATGCGCCTTCCACTGCACTTGCGGCGGCAGCAATTCATCGAGATTGCCGCCTGTGCCGCCGACCAGATTGGCAGTGTCGATTTTGGCCTTGTTCATCGCCGGAATCCGCGTGACATACATCCACAGCCAGATCAGCATGGTCCACAAGATCAGCGCAACCATCGGCTGCAGCATTGGACTATTTTCCATATTTATTTCTCCCCCCATATTATTGTAAACTTGGTAAATTATGCTGCTAGAAAAGCGTGGCCCACAGGGCGTTGATCGCCATGATCAACAGGCAGATGGTCGAGGCGATGAACAGCAGAAAGCGGACATTGACCATGTTGACGGTTGCCTGCCAGATGCTGTGAATGATCCGGATGATCGCATAGGCCCATGCGAGATAGAGGTTGAGTCCATGACCGGCATCGGCAAGCGCCAGAATCACCACTGTGGCGTAAAACAGCGTCGGCTGTTCCATCAAATGGGTATAATTATGCGATTTCCAGGCGACTTTGTCGGGCACTTGCGCATCGAAGTCCGGGCCGCGACCGCCGGGCTTTTCACCAATGTCGATGCCCATCTTCTTCGCAGCGGGAAGCCGTGTTCCTGCCATCCAGAACAGCATGATGAGCGACCAGATGACCAGTACAGATGCTGGTGCCAATATTGCAGTATTCATGATCGTGTTTCTCCCAAAACTCGGGAGGGAAACTGCGTCAACTGTAAACGATTGTCAATTGCAACCGAAACGGAGGGTCAAACGCGGGGGAAAGACACCACATTGTCGCGATCGGACCGATCCAGATTGTCGCCGACATAGAGGCTGGCCATCGGTTCGTCGGTGACATCATATTCGTGGCTGCTGCCATAGCCGTTGAATTTCGTCCGCATCGCCGAGCCATAAGCGCCAATCATGCCGATCTCGATATAATCGTCGGCCTTGATGCTGTCGGGCAGGTTAAACGGACCAGCCATGAAATCCATGTCATCACAGGTTGGGCCGTAGAAACTATATCCGGTGGTGGTTCCGCTTTCGCTATCCGCACCAATCTGACGCACCGGAAAACGCCAACCGATATGGGCGGCATCAAACAGGGTGCCATAGGCGCCGTCGTTGATGAACAATTCGGTACCGCGGCGGCGTTCCACCTTGACCACCAGCGAGCTATATTCGGCCGACAAGGCGCGGCCCGGCTCACACCAGAGTTCAGCGGAATAGCTGATCGGCAGATCCTCGAACGTGCGGTCGATGGCGGTGAAATAATGATTGAGCGAAACCGGCTCAAGATCCGGGTAAATCGACGGAAAACCGCCGCCGACATTGACGATGTCAACGGTCACCGACGCGCCGACAATGGCTGTGCGAACGCGTTCCAGCGCATGGACAAAGGCCAGCGGGGTCATCGCCTGGCTGCCGACATGGAAACAAATACCCAGATTTTCGGCGGTTTGCCGGGTGCGTTGCAGCAATTCTACCGAATCATCGACCTCAATTCCGAATTTCGAAGCAAGGCTGATTTCTGCAAATTCCGAAGCAACCCGGATCCGCACGCAAAGCGTCAGGTCTTCCGCCTGTTCCGTTCCCCGTTCGATTTTTTCCAGTTCCTCGAGACTGTCGAGGGAAAAAATCCGCACGCCATGATCGTGATAGGCTTCGCGGATCGAAGACAGCTGCTTGACCGGATTCATGTAGCAGAGCGTCGCGTCGGGCAATGCCGCGCGCACCTGACGAACCTCGTCGATCGACGCCACGTCGAAATGGGTAACGCCTTCTTCCCACAATAGCTGTAGCAATGCGGGCGATGGATTCGCCTTCACCGCATAAAGCGATTTGCCGGGAAATTGATCGACGAAATAACGCGCTGCGCGACGGGCTGCGTGTGGCCGATTCAACAAAACTGGAATTTCTGGGCTTAGAGCCTTCGTCAGCTCCTCAGCATCATGGTAAATGTGCAACTCAAGGGACCCCCTTATAGGCTAAGATCGATTGAGCTGCCTTGCGGATACGCAAGCGGCCATGGGGCAGCAAGGCGCGGCTATATGGCCGCGTTTCTATTCTGTAAAGACCTGCAGTTAGAGAAAATGTAGCAATCGGTCAATTTTCTAGCTCAATCGGTCCCGAAATGTCGTCCAATCGAAGCTTTTGGCACATTTTAGGTCATCATTTTCGCTGTTCCAGAGCCAGATGGAGGGCAAAGCAACGCCATTGAATGTGTTGGTCTTGACCATCGAATAATGCGCCTGATCGAGAAAGGCGATCCGCTGACCGACAAAAGGGTCTTCGGGCAGCCGATAATCGCCGATAATATCGCCAGCAAGGCAGCTGGGGCCGCCGAGTCGGATAGTTAGGCCTTCATCACGTTCCCCCAGCATCGCCGGGCGATAGGGCGCTTCGATAACGTCGGGCATATGGCAGGTGGCCGAAATATCGGTGATACCGACCGCCATGCCATTGTCGAACACATCCAGAATCTCACCCACCAATATGCCGGCATCCAGCGCTACCGCTTCTCCGGGTTCCAGATAGATGTCACACCCGGATCTGGCTTTCAGCGCTTTCAGAAAATCAACCAGCGCCTCGCGATCATAATCATCGCGGGTAATATGATGACCGCCGCCAAGATTGATCCAGTTGAGCGAGCCAAAATGTGGCGCAATGATTGGCTCTACTTTCTCCCAGGTCCGCTGCAGCGCATCAAAACCCTGTTCGCAGAGATTGTGGAAGTGGATGCCGGACAGATGCTGGAAATGTTCCGGTGCGAGCTGGCTGATCGGAAAGCCCAGCCGGCTGTGCGGTTGGCTCGGATCATATTTCTCCGTCTCACCCAGCGCGATTTCCGGATTAATTCTTAGGCCTAGTTCGCAACTATCAAGTTCAAGATTTTGATTAGAATCACTTTTCCATCGATCAATCTGTGTTGGATTATTGAAGGTTATATGCCTGGATATCCGGGATAGCTCGACCAGATCGTCCGCTTTATATGCCGGTGAATAGCTACTGATCGGCCCGCTATAATGCTCCTTGGCAAGCCGCGCCTCCCACAGGCCCGACGCGCAATAGCCGTCGAGATATTCGTCGATCAATGGCGCCAGCGACCACATCGAAAAGGCCTTCAAGGCCAGCAATATCCTGGCCCCGGAGCGCTGCTTGATATCCGCCAGAATCGCCAGATTCCGGCGCACTGCAACCTCATCGACGACAAAGGCAGGCGAGGGCACGCGCGCCAAATCAAAATGCGCAAAAGCGCCGGGATCACCTGCCTTGGTCTCCATCTCAGAACGCCAAAGGTGCTTCCAATTCTTCCACTGTCCATGGCAAGCCATGCTGGTTCAGCATCTCCATGAACGGATCAGGATCGAACTGCTCCATGTTGAACACGCCCTTGCCCTGCCACTGGCCGGACAGCACCAAGGCCGCGCCGATCATTGCCGGAACGCCGGTGGTATAGCTGACACCCTGATTGCCGGTTTCCTCGAAAGCGGCTTCATGGCTGCAGATATTCTTCACATAGAGCGTCTTCTGCACGCCATCTTTCACACCGGTTGCGATCACGCCGATATTGGTATTGCCCTTGGTCGTCTCGCCGAGGCTGGCCGGTTCCGGCAAGACCGCTTTCAGGAACTGCAGCGGAATGATCTCCCGCCCCTCATACATCACCGGATCAATCCGCGTCATGCCGACATTCTGCAGCACTTCGAGATGGGTCAGATAAGCGTCGCCAAAGGTCATCCAGAAGCGAATCCGCTGGATTTCCGGGATATGGGTTTTCAGCGATTCAATTTCCTCATGATACATCAGATACATGTTCTTCGGGCCGACCGCTTCGAAATCAAATTCCTGTTTATGCGTCAGCGGCGGTCCTTCGACCCAGTCGCCATTTTCCCAATGCCGCGAATTGGCCGTCACTTCGCGGATATTGATCTCGGGATTGAAATTGGTGGCGAAATGCTGGCCATGGTCGCCGCCATTGCAATCAAGAATGTCGAGCGTGTCGATCCGGTCGAAATGATGCTTCTTCAGCCAGCAGGTGAATATGCTGGTCACGCCGGGATCAAAGCCGGAGCCGAGCAGCGCCATGATCCCCGCATCCTTGAACCGGTCCTGATAATCCCACTGCCACTTATATTCGAACTTCGCTTCGTCGCGCGGTTCGTAATTGGCGGTGTCGAGATAGTCGGTCTTGGTCGCCAGGCAGGCATCCATGATTGGCAGGTCCTGATAGGGCAGCGCGAGATTGACCACCAGCTCGGGCTTTTCCCGCTCGATCAACGCGGTCAGCGCCGGAACATCATCGGCATCAATCTGCGCTGTCCTGATGTCCACACCGGTGCGCTGTTTTACCGATTCGGCAATCGCTTCGCATTTCGGCAAGGTACGACTGGCCAACAGGATCTCGGTAAAGGGCCCGCTACCCGCCGCTATCAGCTGTACCATTTTATGCACTGCCACCGAACTGACGCCGCCGGCGCCGATCACCAATATTTTGCCCATGATTTCCACTCTAAATGCTGGAGAAATAAAAGCCCCGCATATAGGGAGAGAGTATGACAGAGCAATACCTGATGAACCCTGAGCGGCAACCAACCCTGGTGGGGGTAGAGCGAGCGGCGAAGAAAATCGCGGCGATCCTGCCCGCCACGCCGCTGTTACCGCTCGAAGTCGACGGCGCAACCATCTGGTGCAAGGCGGAATGCCTGCAACCGATTGGCGCGTTCAAGATTCGCGGTGGCTGGCACCGTTTGACCGATCTGACCGACGATCAGCGCACGCGCGGCGTCGTCGCCTTTTCCAGCGGCAATCACGCGCAGGGCGTCGCCTGGGCCGCGCGCAGGCTGGGCGTGCCAGCGACGATCATCATGCCGGAAGACGCCCCTAGGGCGAAACTGGCGAACACCCGGGCATTGGGCGCTGAAATCATCACCTACGACCGGATGAGTGGTTCTCGTGAGCAATTGGCCGATGATATTGCCTCCAAAACCGGCGCAGTGTTGGTTCCCAGCTTCGATGACCCGTGGATCGTCGAAGGGCAGGGCAGTTGTGGCTTAGAAATTCGCGAGCAGATGCTGGCCCTGACCGGATCGGAACCCGACCAGCTTGTTGTTTGCTGCGGTGGTGGTGGTCTGGCCAGCGGGTCCGCCCTGGCCAATCCCGGGGCGCGCATCATAGTGGTCGAGCCGGAAGGCTGGGACGACATGAAACGGTCGCTCGAAGGTGGTACGATCGTGCCAGTGGAAAAGGATCCGCCTGCAACCGATTGTGATGCGCTGCAAACGCTCCGGGTTGCTCCGATCACATTTGATATATTGAAGGCTCGCAAGGCTATAGGAATCGCCGTGTCACCCGCTGAAGTGCATCATGCGATGCGCGTCGCGTTCGAGAAATTGCGTCTGGTCGTGGAGCCTGGTGGCGCGGTCGCTCTGGCGGCCATTCTGGCAGGTAAGGTTCGGCTTTCCGATCGCACGGCGATCACCCTGTCCGGCGGCAATGTCGACAATCAACTATATGCGAAAATAATCACCGGCCACTAAGCCGCGATAGCCCGTTCCATGTCCATCCGGCTCCAGATTTCCACCAGCGCCTTGGTCAAGTCGACCATCATCGCTTCGCTATGCGCCGGGCCGGGGGTGAACCGCAGCCGTTCGGTGCCGCGCGGCACGGTTGGATAGTTGATCGGCTGCACATAGACGCCATATTCGGCGAGCAATATATCACTGACCTTCTTGGCTTTGATCGGATCGCCGACCAGCAGCGGTACGATATGGGTCGATGAGTCCATCACCGGCAGGCCCGCATTTGCAAACAGGTCCTTGAGCGTCTGCGCCGCAGCCTGCTGACCATCGCGCTCGGCGGTCGACTGTTTCAGATGGCGAATGCTGGCCAGAGCGCCGGCAACAAGCACCGGCGACAGGCTGGTGGTGAAGATGAAACCGGGAGCATAAGACCGGATCACGTCGATGATTTTCTGGTCAGCGGCAATATAGCCACCCATGACACCGACGGCTTTGGCCAATGTCCCCTCAACGATCGTCAATCTGTGTGCGGCCGCATCGCGCTCGGAAATGCCGCCGCCGCGTTTTCCGTACATGCCGACGGCGTGCACTTCATCACAATAGGTGAGCGCGTTATATTTGTCGGCCAGATCGCAGATAGCGTGCAGCGGCGCGATATCGCCATCCATCGAATAGATGCTTTCAAAGGCGATCAGCTTGGGCACTTCCGGATCTTCGGCGGCCAGCAATTCTTCCAGATGTTCCAGATCATTATGCCGGAAAACCCGTTTTTCACAGCCGCTGTTCTTGATCCCGGCAATCATCGATGCATGGTTCAGCTCGTCGGAAAAGATAATGCAGCCCGGCAGGATCTTGGTCAGCGTCGATAGGGTTGCTTCGTTCGACACATAGCCGGATGTGAACAGCAAAGCGCCGGATTTTCCGTGCCAGTCAGCCAGTTCCCGCTCCAATTGGATGTGATAATGCGTGTTGCCGCCAATATTGCGCGTTCCGCCGGAGCCGGCGCCGACATCGTGCAATGCCTCTTCCATCGCGGCGATCACATCGGGATGCTGCCCCATCGCCAGATAATCGTTCGAGCACCAGACGGTAACAGGCTGCGGCCCGTTATGATGCGCGAAACAACGGGCGTTTGGAAACGAGCCCTTGTTGCGCAAAATGTCGATGAATACCCGATAGCGTCCTTCGGCATGAAGCCGGTCAATCGCTTGCGAAAAAATTTTATCGTAGTCCACTATGCACCAAATCCTGCGTCAAATCTGTTCTTGCGGTCTTGTTGGAATGGCCCTTAGCGGCCTTTTTCCTGATTTTCCAGCGCTAACCACTCGCAATAAGATTTGTTCCCATAGACTTACAGTTTCTCAAACCGGCTTATGCCATATTTTGCGAAGGCAGATCGGTAGGGCGCGATATCGGCGAGGTCACCGGTTGTCACAAATATCCCTTCCCGGCTTTCGGCGGGCCAGGACATGTCCTTGGTCAGATAGGCGATCCGGCGGGCAATGCCCTTGGCGCCATCGATAAATTGAATCGGCCGTTGCGCTGCTTCGGCCAGTTCGTCGCGCAACAGCGGGAAATGGGTGCAGGCAAGAATGACCGTGTCTATTCGGTCTCCTCCGGTCTGATTGAGCAACCCGGACATTGCGTCCCGGATAATATTTGGATCCAGTTTTTCGCCGCGCAGCTTGGCCTCTGCGGCATAGACAAGTTCGGGTGCGGCATGACGCAGCAAGAGCTTGTCGCAGGCAAAATCGGCGGCGAGTCGGTCAACATAGGGCTGCCGAATGGTTGCCCGCGTGCCCAGCAGCCCGATCACCCCGCTCTTGGTAAGCTCGCTGGCCGGCTTGATCGCGGGCACTGTGCCGACGACCGGGATATCCAAAGCCGAACGGACGTGATCGAGCGCAATTGTCGAGGCGGTGTTGCAGGCAATGGCTGCCAGTGCCGGCCTGTAGCGCTCGACCAGACGACCGAGCAGCGCCGGAACCCGCGCTGCCAGTTCCGCTTCGGACTTCATGCCATAAGGCAGGCCGGCATAATCTGCGGCATAGACAATCGGCGCACGGGGCAGCAATTTTATCACTTCGCCCAAAACCGAAAGCCCGCCGACGCCGGTATCGAAAAATAACAAGGGAGGGCATTCGCCAATCTGCGCTTCGGTCATGTTTTTCCCATAGCCAGAATAGCATAGCAACGGCAACTGCTTCGGTTCGTCTGACAGGCGTTTGGCCTTGGCCGTTTTTTGCGACGAGATACTTGCTCATCATCGACGGTGAATATAGCGCGGATAGAACAAGGGGTATTTTCAGTGCAGTCTATGTGGTCAGAACCAATATTGGCGTTGTTGCTCGGCTATTTGCTCGGCTCGGTCCCTTTTGGACTTGTCCTGACACGACTCTCCGGCGGCGGTGATCTGCGCAAAACCGGTTCTGGCAATATTGGCGCAACCAATGTTTTGCGCACCGGCAACAAGCCAATCGCTGCCCTGACCCTGTTGCTCGATATCGGCAAGGGCTATGCTGCGGTTTTTATCGCCTTGCAGATTTCCGATGGACTGGCTGTTTTGGCTGGACTCGGAGCCTTTCTTGGCCATCTCTACCCCGTCTGGCTCAGATTTAACGGTGGCAAGGGTGTTGCGACTTTGCTGGGTGTCGTTTCTGCCCTGATTCCCGTCGCTGGGTTGATATTTGCGGTCACCTGGCTCGGTTCGCTTGCGCTTTGGCGCTATTCGTCAGTAGGAGGGATGCTTGCCGCCATATCAGTACCGATCGCGGCCTTCGCCTTGGGAGAATATGCCATTATGCCCATGTTCATCGGTCTGGCCCTGCTGGTTCTGTGGAAACACCGCTCCAATATCGAACGGCTGATCGCAGGCGAAGAACCGAAGATCGGGGCATCCAAAAAGGCTTGAACAAAAAGGCTTGAAGTGAATGGGAGAAAGCCAGGAAGCGTATGACCGGCTTCGGCTTATCCGATCAGAGAATATCGGCCCTGTCACCTACCGGCAATTGATCAAAAGATATGGTTCTGCAGCGCGCGCGCTGGAGGCTATTCCCGAGCTGGCAGCGCGGGGTGGCGGACGATCGCCACGGATTGCCGACGCGAAGCAAATCGACTCCGAAATGAACGCAATCCGGAGTCTCGGCGCCGGATTGCTGTTTCTGGGCGATCCCGCCTATCCGGCCCTGTTGGCCGAACTCGGCAATTCACCCCCACTTTTGCTCTGGCAAGGCAGGCTGGAGCTGCTGGACCGGCCGACGGTCGCGATCGTCGGCGCCCGAAACGCCTCTGCCGCAGCCTGTCGCTTTGCCCATAATCTGGCCAACGGTCTGGCGGAGGCGGGTGTCTCCATTGTGTCGAGGCTGGCGAAAGGTATAGATACCGCGGCCCATCAAGGTTCGATCGGAACGGCGACCATTGCCGTCATTGCCGGCGGATTGGATGTCTTCTATCCGCCGGAAAACGAAGATATCCAGCGAGCGATAGCCGAGCAAGGATTGCTGCTGGCAGAGCAACCTCGCGGAACCGAACCGCGCGCGCGGCATTTTCCCTATCGCAACCGGATCATCGCCGGACTGGCCAGAGGCACAGTGGTGATCGAGGCTGCACCGCGTTCCGGATCGCTGATCACGGCAAGATTGGCAGCGGAAGCCGGCAGGCAGGTCATGGCTGTCCCTGGCTCTCCGCTCGATCCAAGATCGAGGGGTTGCAATATGCTGATCCGCGAAGGGGCCACCCTGGTCCAGTCGGTCGACGATATACTGGAATTGATTCGTCATTTTGATGATCGGGCAGAATCTGCGAATCGTGGTCATGAATTAAGGGCCGATCGGGAAAGCGCGCTCATTTGCGAAACCGGGCACACGGATATCGGCGGTTCAGAACGAGCGCCCGTCATAAACCTGCTCAGCGTCACACCCGTCACCGTCGATGAACTCGTCAGGCAATCGGGCCTACCGCCGCCTGCGGTGCAATTGGCGCTGCTCGAGCTGGAACTCGCCGGACGGCTGACCCGCCATGCCGGTGCCCGGGTGAGCCTGTTGAACTGAGGTCTCGTCGACCGGCTAATTTTTCATCACCATTGACAAAAAACTACAATCAGGGCCTTGACCTAAGCCCAATCCTTGTCACAGCCTCGCGCGTATACGTGAGAACAAAGAAAATCGGAACATATGCAGCTAGTTATCGTCGAGTCACCCGCCAAAGCCAAAACCATTGAAAAATATCTGGGATCGGATTTCAAGGTATTGGCGTCCTACGGCCATATTCGCGACCTTCCGCCCAAGGACGGTTCGGTCGATCCGGACGATGGCTTTGCCATGACCTGGCAGAACTATCCCGACAAGGCAAAGCAGCTCAAAGAGATTACCGCCGAATCGAAAAAAGCCACGCGTCTGATCCTCGCGACCGACCCTGACCGCGAAGGGGAAGCGATTAGCTGGCATGTTCAGGAAGTGTTGCGCAATAAAAAGGCGCTGCCGGACAAGGTCGATCGGGTGACGTTCAATGCGATTACCAAGGCCGCCGTGACCGAAGCCATGGCCCATCCGCGGGCGCTGGATGAAGACCTGATCGACGCCTATCGTGCACGCCGGGCGCTCGACTATCTGGTCGGCTTTACCTTGTCGCCGGTCTTGTGGCGCAAGCTTCCGGGCGCGAAATCCGCAGGCCGTGTGCAATCGGTCTCGCTCCGGCTGATCGTCGAGCGGGAACGGGAAATCGAAGCGTTCAAGCCGCAGGAATATTGGTCGGTCACCGCACAAATGGAGCAGGGCGGCCAGGCTTTTGAAGCCCGACTGACGATCCATGACGGCAAGAAGCTTGGCAAGATGGATCTAACCAATGAAAGCCAGGCCATGCTGGCCAAGACCGCTGTCGAAAACGGCCTGTTCACGATTGAATCGATCGAAACAAAACCGCTTACCCGCAATCCGCCGCCCCCATTTACGACCTCGACCCTGCAGCAGGAAGCGGCGCGCAAGCTCGGCTATTCCGCCAGTCACACCATGCGGATTGCCCAGCAGCTTTATGAAGATGGCGCGATCACCTATATGCGGACCGACGGCGTGCAGATGGATGGCAGCGCTATTTCGGAGGCACGCAAGGCGATCTCGGATCGCTATGATGCGAGCTATGTTCCGGACAGCCCACGCATCTACAAATCCAAGGCTAAAAATGCGCAGGAAGCGCATGAAGCGATCCGCCCGACCAGTTTCACCAAGAAAACCGCCGGTAGCGGTGACCATGCAAAACTCTATGATCTTGTCCTGAAGCGGGCGATGGCCAGCCAGATGGCTTCCGCCCGGCTCGAACGCACGACCGTCGAAATGCTTGACGGTACCGGTAAAACCGGTCTGCGAGCGAACGGGCAGGTCGTGAAATTCCCCGGGTTTCTGGCGCTTTACGAAGAGGGCCGGGATGACGACAAGGATGAGGACGGCGGGTTGCTGCCGGCTATGTCCAAAGGCGACAGTCCGGCCAAGAAAGCCGTCGACGCGATACAGCATTTCACCCAGCCACCGCCGCGCTACAGCGAAGCCAGTCTCGTCAAGAAAATGGAAGAATTGGGCATCGGACGCCCATCGACCTATGCTTCGATCATCAAGACGCTCAAAGACCGGGCCTATGTCCGGATCGAGAAGAACCGCTTCTTTGCTGAGGAAAGCGGGCGGCTGCTGACCGGATTTCTTGAGCGCTTTTTTGATCGTTATGTTGCCTATGATTATACGTCCGCTCTCGAAGACGAACTGGACGAAGTCAGCGGCGGCCGCGCCCAATGGCAGGCCATTCTCGAAGCCTTCTGGCATGATTTCAAGCCGAAGACCGTTGAAGTGATGGAAAAAATGCCATCAGAAGTGACGGCAGAGCTCGACATATTCCTCGGGGATTACCTGTTCCCGGAAAAGGAAGATGGGACAGATCCCCGGCTTTGCCCTCGCTGTAACGAAGGCAAGCTCGCGTTGCGCGGCGGACGCTTTGGTGCGTTCGTCGCCTGCTCCAACTATCCCGAATGCAAATTCACCCGGCGTTTCGCGCAGGGCGGTGGCGCCAATGCGGACGAGGATGAAGGACCGCAGGAACTGGGTGTCGATCCGGACAGTGATGAAAAAATCACCAAAAAAGTGGGCCGCTTCGGACCCTATGTCGAAAAAGGCGAGGGCAAGGAAGCCAAGCGATCTTCTATCCCCAAGGATATTCCGGCGGAAGATTTCGGGCTCGAATGGGCCGTGAAGCTATTGTCCCTTCCCCGCGAAGTTGGCCCCCACCCGGAGACCAGCGAACCCGTGATGGCACAAATTGGCCGCTATGGTCCCTATCTGAGTCACAATGGCAGTTCGGCCCGGCTCGAAAATACGCAGGAAGTTTTCGAAATCGGCATGAACGCTGCGGTTGCCAAACTGGCGGATGCCGCGAAAAGCGGTGGCGGCGGTCGGGGTCGCGGCAAGATGGAGCCGCTCAAGATCATGGGCAATCATCCGCGCACCGAGATCGAGATCAAGCTGATGGATGGCCGCTATGGTCCTTATGTGACCGACGGCACGACCAATGCATCCTTGCCAAAGACACTCGACAAGGACCAGCTGACCCTGGAAGAAGCGGCGCAACTCATCGATGACCGCGCTGCCAAAGGTCCTGCGAAGAAACGCGCCAAAAAAGCGGCACCGAAGAAGAAACCTGCCGCAAAGAAAAAGCCTGCGGCGAAGAAAAAGCCAGCGGCGAAAAAGAAACCTGCGGCCAAGACAGCACCGGCAAAGGCCAAACCCGAATAAGGGGCCGATTGATCCACTTGGCGAGGGCGAAGTAGATTATTGTGTTGGAAACTCGGAGCAGAGCCTGGGTTGCTCAAGGGTTTCCTGTGCCATTGCTTAGCGGATAGACCGGGCCTGTTTTGGCCTCTGCAAGCAAGGCTTGACCGGGCTATTCGGAGATTTTCACAATCTCTTCCTCCAGCACGGCCACTCTCATGCCCAGTTTCCTGACCGCCATGATGTTCGATGCCGACTGTCCATCCGCGCCTAGAAAAATATATTGATCAACCGGAAAGCCGCCATCCATGGTGAAGCTTATATGCATCCGGTTGCCGTCCACCGTGATTGTTACCGAACCCTTGGCATCGGTCAACGATCCGCGATATATATTGCTGCCGATGCGGTGAATGCGCCAGCTGCGTTTGCGGGGAGGCTTGTCACCTTCCAGCACCTCCTGATCCAGAGTGAGGATTCCCTCTTCGTCGACAAGACCGTGGCCATGAACGGTCACTGGTGTCGGAGAGGACAGGATTTTTTTCAAATTTCCGCGACCTTCGGTCCGGCCGGCAAAAAATATCAGCGGATCAAAAACCGGCGATGTCCCAATCGCCGGTTGCTGACCAGGCATGGAGACGCAGCCAGGCAGCGCCTGAATCAGCAGGCACATGGCAATGAATTGAAGCCGGCGACCGGCTGCACCCGCACCAGATGAGCGCCTGATTTTGGGTGCAAAAATGAGTTTATTGGCGAACCAGAATCTGCAGGCGAAGCCAACCGTCATTGCGGCCGATGGCCAGTGATTGGCATCGTGCCTGTCCGAAAATCTTGCAGACCGACATTGTTCAACGGGCGCAGGTAGCAAATATCATTGCCACCTGCGCCATATAGCATTCAAGCCGCCTTGGCTTTGGAAATCATGGCAGCGACCTCGTCCAGAATGTGCAGGCGCTGCTTTTTGAGCCTCTCACTCCGTTCGTCGGAAGCGGCTTCCACTTCCGCTTCAATGCGGTGAATTTCCTTGTTCACGTCGTGATAGCGGTCCGAAACTGTCCGGAAATGGCGGTTTGAAACTTTCAGTTCATGGAGAGTATCGCCGTCATCCGGAAATTCGGTGTGAAGATCATGTAAAACGTGGCTCATTGATATTCCTTCGTTCTGATTGAACTATTGCTGCAAATATGCGCTGAGTAAGGCTTGATCTGTCGAACCGCCCAATCAAACCTTAACACGGCAAATATTAGCAAGCACCGTTCCCGCCTATCCGGGAATATACTTACTGCTAGCTTCGGTCGCACCAGAAACACTGGATGGCAGGCCAAAATGCCAGCCATCACCCATCTCCATTGATTGCCAGAATGCGCTTTTGATCTATCTGCTGTGGCCCAGGCCTGCCTTGGCAGAGGGTGCTCAGGACAGACTTTCTGACAATGCTTCAGGTGCCAGGCGGTTCCATGTCCGGATTCCCTGGCATTTTTGGCAATGGTCTCGATCGGAACAAATATAATCGCTGCAAAAACTTAAGAGTTCGGATAACGGTAAACCATCGAAATAATAATCGATGTTCAAATAGAGAAATCCCGAAATGACGACTGATACAAAATCGCCTGAAAAGCTGCTGCCGACGACATTGGCTGCGCTGGGAATTGTGTTCGGGGATATTGGCACCAGCCCGCTTTACGCCTTCCGCGAGAGCTTTCTCGGCCTGGCGCATCTGGATGTAACGCAAGCCCATATTTTCGGCGTATTGTCGATGATCACATGGTCGCTGATCATTGTCATTTCGATCAAATATCTATTGGTCGTGATGCGCGCGGACAATGAAGGCGAAGGCGGTATCATCGCGCTGGTTTCGCTGTTGCAGACGAAAGTATCAGGCACGTCACGTTTCCGGCATATTCTGGTCGTGGCGGGTCTGTTTGGTGCGGCATTGCTCTATGGCGATGGTGCTATAACGCCCGCTATTTCCGTGCTCAGTGCCCTGGAGGGGCTTGAGCTGGTGACCGCCGCCTTCACGCCCTTTGTCATCCCGATGACCATCGGGATATTGATTGGGCTCTTCTCGATCCAGCGCTTCGGAACCGCGAAAATCGGCCGCGTTTTTGGCCCCATCTTGGTTGTCTGGTTTACCGTGCTGGCGCTGCTTGGCATGCGGGGTATCTGGATGGAGCCCGGAATCCTGGTCGCCCTCAGCCCCAGCTGGGCCATCCAGTTTATGTTGTCCGAACCAACTACGGCTTTCCTTGTGATGGGAACCGTCTTTCTGGTGGTGACCGGCGGCGAGACCCTATATGCCGATATGGGGCATTTCGGCGTAAAGCCAATCAAACTGGCCTGGTTCGCGCTTGTTCTCCCCGCCTTGTTGCTCAACTATTTCGGGCAGGGCGCGCTGGTTCTTTCCAACAATCAGGAAATTGCCCAGCCCTTTTTCCACCTCGCACCGGAATGGGCGTTGATCCCGCTAATCATTCTCGCAACCATTGCGACGGTCATTGCCTCGCAGGCGGTCATTTCAGGCGTCTTCTCGCTCACTCGCCAGGCGATGCAATTGGGCCAATTGCCGCGCATGGCGGTGGTTCAGACCGATGGTGAGGAATTTGGTCAGATCTATATCCCATTCGTCAACTGGATGCTGTTGTTCGCCACAATCGGCCTTGTTTTGCTCTTCCGTTCATCCGGGAATCTCGCCTCCGCTTATGGTCTCGCGATTGCGATGGATATGGTGATCACGACCTTCCTGACATTGTTCGTTCTCGGCAGATGGGGCTGGAACAAGGCATTGCTTGTTGGCCTGGCGATCATATTCATCCCGCTCGACTTTGCCTATTTTGGTGCGAATATATTGAAATTCTTCGATGGCGGCTGGTTCCCCACCATAGTTGCCGTCTTCATTTTCACCTTGATGACGATATGGACACAGGGCAGAAAAAAATTGCGGGAGCAAGTCAAGCATGGCGAGATGGAAGCATCTCAGTTCGTCAAGCGCTTGCCGTCCAGTTCGATCATTCGGGCGCCCGGCACGGCGATATTCATGACCTCCTTGTCCAAAGGTGTGCCAACATCGCTGCTGCATCATATCAAGCACAACCGATCGCTGCATCAACATGTGGTCTTGTTGCACGTGGAAATCCGACCGACCGCCAAAATAGCGAGAAAAGACCAGATCATTCTTGAAACGCTCGGCCCGGATTTCTATCGGGTGACCTTCAACTATGGGTTTAACGAGCGAGTCAATGTCCCCCAACGCCTGAAACGCTGCAAAATAAAGGGTCTTGATCTCGATTTTGACAAAGCCAGCTATTTCCTCGGCCGGGAAACCATCACCTTCAAGCGATCCGGCAACCTGATCCGCGCCATCAGCAATTCGATCTTTTCCTTTCTCAATCGCAACGCCGGCAGAGCCACTTTATTCTATGGCATTCCCCCCAATCGGGTGGTGGAGCTGGGATCACAGATCGAGATCTAGAGGGATTTACGCAGTCCGCGATCAGAATGACATGGGCATCGGCTGCGGCGGGAAACGGCAATCCGCACTGTACCGGTTACCGGTGCTCGCTATTTTGAGGTTCGTCTGGGCAAAGGCGCTGCACGTTGGCAGCGGTTCATCTCAGGCATGCACATCTATGACGACGACTTTTTTTGCCACCATCCGACATCAGCCGGAATCGGCTAAAAGGACAAGACGGCGATAGGCCAGCTCTTGCTGTCTATTTAACCCAGTCCAGTCCCATGTCCTGATAGAGGCTTCTGTCTTCATCCCAGTTCGCGCTCACTTTGACGTGAAGATAAAGATGGACCGGTTTGCCCAGGATTCCGGATAGCTCGGCGCGGGCTTTGGCACCGATTTCCTTGATCTGGTGCCCACCCTTGCCAAGAATAATGGCTTTCTGGCTGGCCTTCTCGACCAGGATCTGCTGGTGAATCTCCAGCGAGCCATCGGGCCGCTCCTTATATTGTTCCATCGCTATTGCGGTCGCGTAAGGCAGTTCCGCATGCAATTGCCGGAAAACCTGCTCGCGGGTAATTTCCGCGGCGAGAATGCGCTCGCTGGCATCCGAGACCTGATCGGCGGGAAAATGCCAGGGGCCTTCGGGCATCGCGTTGACCAGATAGGATCTCAGCTCTTCCAGTCCGTCACCGGTTTTGGCGCTGACAAAAAATGTCTCGTCGAAATCGGCGAGTTCATGCAGTTTGACGACATGGCCGAGCATCTTGTCTTTTGCCGCAATATCGACCTTGTTCATCACGAGAATCGTCTTCTCCGACCGATGCTTGATCCGTTCCACTATCGATGTGACCTTGGACCCAAGCCCCGCCCGTGAATCGACCAGCATAACGATAATATCGGCATCTTCAGCGCCTTCCCAGGCGGCGGATACCATCGCCCGGTCGAGGCGACGATGCGGTTCGAATATGCCTGGCGTATCCACCAGCAAAAGCTGCGTATCTTCTTCAATCGCAATGCCCAAAAGCCGCGTTCTTGTGGTTTGCGGTTTGGAACTGGTGATCGCGACTTTCTGTCCGACCAGGGCGTTGATCAGGGTTGATTTGCCGGCATTGGGCGCGCCGATCAATGCTACGACGCCGCATTTTTTAGTCATGTGAATTTTTCCAAAAATTTCTTTGCGGCTTCGGTCTCGGCTGCCTGAATGGCGGAAGCCGTAGCCTCGACCTCACCAATATTGCTGACACGCACCCGAACGGTGAACTTCAAATCGTGATGGGGGCCGCTTTTATCAACCAGTTCATATGCCGGAATTTTGCGATTATTGGCGGCCGCCCACTCCTGCAGTGCCGATTTCGGATGCCGGATATCGGCCACGGTTGCGGCAAAGCGGCTCTCCCAGTGATGGAGTATGAAGCTTCGGGCCGACTCCATGCCATGGTCGAGATAGACCGCACCGATCAGCGATTCCATGACGTCGCCCAAAACCTTGACACTGTGCCGGGCACCATCGTCACGCGCTTGTTTCCCCAACAGGATATGATCGCCAACGCCGATATGTTTGGCTACTTCACCGCATACCGAACCGGACACCAGCCCATTGAGCCGCTGCGACAATTGTCCCTCGGGTTCCAGCGGGAATTGGTGATAGAGATGATCGGCGATCACCAGCCCCAAAACCCGGTCACCCAGAAACTCCAGGCGCTGATAGTCTTTTTCCCCATGGCTGCCATGGGTTGCGGCTCTGATATAGAGATCTGGAGTCAAAGGCCGTTTATTGGTGATCTCCGCAATCCAGTCGAGAAAGTCCGAACCGCTCAAAATCTTTCTCCGATGCGGTGCCAGCGCGCGGCGGCAAACCATGTCCAGGGCTTGATCCATTCGGCCGAACCATCGGTTGAGAAGACTGAAACCAGAGCCTTGCCGACCAGATTTTCTTCCGGCACCATGCCGATAGCCTGACCTTCTTGCGCCGGAAAGCGGCTGTCGGCGCTGCGGTCCCGATTGTCACCCATCAAAAACATATGGCCGTCCGGTACGACGAAGGCCTGCGTATTGTCGCCTTCGGAATCCTCGTAGATATCCAGAATACGATAGGTAACTCCATTGGGCAGCGTTTCCTGAAACTGGGGATAACGACAGATCCTTGTACCATTTCCTCCTGCCTCTTCAAACTCGTCACGGTAACAGGGACTATTGGGTGTAACAGGATGTTCGAAATCCGCTATTTGTTCACGTTCGACAGGCGTGCCGTTGATCGAGACAATACCCTTTTTGATCTGAACTATGTCGCCGGAAAGAGCGATCACTCTTTTGATATAATCTTCATGGGCGTTTGGCGGAGCCTTGAACACGACAACATCACCCGGCGTTGGTGAATGGGGCAATACGCGGCCGGGGAACAGGGGAATACTGAATGGAAGGCTATATTTGGAGAAGCCATAGGGCCATTTTGCGACCAGCAGATAGTCGCCGACAACCAGACGCGGCTGCATCGACTCTGAGGGAATATTGAATGGCGAGACAATGAAACTGCGCAATATCAAAACGAATAGAGCCAGTTTTACAAGGAACGCGACAAAGTCGCGGGTTTCCGATCGTTCTGCTTTATTTCGCGCCATGGCGCCCCTTCGCCGACATTGGCTGTGGCGTCAAGATTTCTTGCGATCTGCCATCGGCTGCGATTTTCAACTTGAGGCCAGCCTATCCGGGGGATAGGGCAGGGCGGCTTACGGAAAGATTGGATGATTGAATGACTTCAGACCATTGGCAGACGATCAAGGCGTTGCCGCAAGCCTCGCTAAACCAGCTGTTCAATGAAGATGACAATCGGATTGCCAATTTCGGAATGGAGCATGCGGGCCTCTATTTCGATTTTTCAAAAACCCATCTCGACCTGGCTGCCGTGGCGGCCTTTGAAAAATTGGCGGATGATGTCGGGCTACCGGCGAAAGTGAAGGCATTATTGTCGGGCGAACCGATCAACATCAGCGAAGGCCGGGCAGCCGAACATTGTGCCGAACGCGGCATCGGCAACGCGGCGAGCGTCGACCATGCAAAGGCGCTGCACCAACGGATGAAAGGCCTGATCGAGGTCATTGATTCCGGCGCTCTCGGCGAATTTACCCAGATCATCCATCTCGGCATTGGCGGCTCCGCTCTGGGCCCCAAAATGCTGCATCAGGCGCTGAAACTCGGTGATGAAAAATATGATCTCGCGGTTGTGTCCAACATCGACGGCGTCGCCCTTGAGCCGGTGCTGGAGCGTTTTGATGCCAGCAAGACCTTGCTCGTCATCGCTTCCAAGACATTCACCACCGCAGAAACGCTGCTGAACGCACAAACGGTGCTCGACTGGATGCGCGAGCAGGGCGTCGCCGATCCGCTGGGGCAGGTGGTGGCGCTGACAGCCGATCCGGACCAGGCGGTAGCATGGGGCGTTGATGAAACGCGCGTTCTGCCCTTTTCCGAAACCGTCGGTGGCCGCTATTCCTTATGGTCGTCGATCAGTTTCAGCGTCGCCCTGACGCTTGGCTACGACGTGTTCCAAGATTTGCTGGCCGGCGCCGGCGCAATGGACGAGCATTTTCGCGATGCTCCCTGGGCAGAGAATATTCCCGTGCTCGCCGCCTTTGCCGATCAATATTATACGCAAGTTCGCGGCTGCGAGACGCGCGCGGTCTTTGCCTATGACGAGCGCCTGAACCTGCTTCCCGACTATCTCCAGCAGCTCGAAATGGAGAGCAACGGCAAATCCGTGACGCTGGATGGTCAGCCGCTCACCCTGCATTCGAGCCCGATCGTCTGGGGCGGCGTTGGCACCGACGCCCAGCATGCGGTGTTTCAGCTACTCCATCAGGGCACCCATCTGGTGCCGGTTGAGTTTCTCGCGGTCATCGAACCGGGCGATTCCCTCAGCCCGGCCCATCATAATGGCCTGCTGCTCAATTGCTTCGCCCAGGGCGCTGCGCTGATGGCGGGCAAAAAATCCGATGACAGTCATCGAAACTATCCGGGTGACAGACCATCGGTCACCATATTACTGGAAGAATTGGATTCACGAACATTGGGCGCGTTGCTGGTTTTTTACGAGCAACGGACTTTTGTGAATGCAGCATTGTTGAATATCAATCCATTCGATCAGTTCGGCGTCGAACTGGGCAAGCAAATGGCGGGCAAGCTGGCGGCCGAAGATGGTAACCAATTGGACGCTTCGACCGAAGAACTGAAAAAGCGGGCTTTCGGAGTCTGAACAAGGAAATATAGATGGCTGAATATGATTATGACCTGTTCGTTATCGGAGCAGGTTCCGGCGGAACGCGGGCTGCACGGGTTTCGGCGTCCTATGGCGCAAAAGTTGCGGTGGCCGAGGAATATCGGGTTGGCGGGACCTGCGTCATTCGCGGCTGCGTGCCCAAGAAGTTGCTGGTCTATGGCTCCCATTTTTCGGAAGATCTGGAAGATGGCAAAAATTTTGGCTGGACCTGGGAAAATGCCAAATTCGACTGGGTCAGATTACGCGATCATGTGCTCAAGGACGTTGACCGGCTGAACAATGCCTATACCGACACGCTAAAAAATCATGGCGTCGAGATCATTCTCGAACGGGCCGAACTGACCGGACCGCATGAAATCAAGCTGGCCAGCGGCAAGACCGTGACCGCAAAATATATATTGATCGCGGTCGGGGCGTGGCCCGCCGTGGCTGATTTCCCGGGCAGCGAACATATGTCGACCTCGAATGAAATGTTCCATCTCGACAAACTGCCCGAAGCGATCATCATTTCCGGCGGCGGTTATATTGCCAATGAATTTGCCGGAATTTTCAACGGGTTGGGCAGTGAAGTCACGGTAGTGAACCGGTCCGACATCATCCTGCGCGGCTATGATGAAAGCGTCCGCGACCGGCTGATCCAGATATCGCTGGCCAAGGGCATCAGCTTCAAGTTCAATTGTGCCTTCGACAAGATCGAAAAGCGCGAAGACGGAGCCTTGGACGTTTATATGGACGGCAAGAGCGCACCGGTGCGCGCAGATGTGGTATTGGCGGCAACTGGACGACGGCCCAAGATCGAAGGGCTTGGCCTGGAAAATGCCGGTGTTGCAACCAATGATCAGGATGCAATCATCGTCGATGAATATAGCCAGACCAATGTCGACAATATCTATGCTGTCGGTGATGTGACAGACCGCGTCCAGCTGACCCCGATTGCGATCCGCGAAGGCCAGGCTTTTGCCGATACCGTATTTGGTGATAACCCGCGCACCGTCGATTATGACAATATCCCCTCGGCGGTCTTCTCCCAGCCACCCATTGCATCGGTCGGCCTGACCGAAAGCGAAGCGCGGGAAAAATATGGCAATATCAAGGTCTATTCTTCGGATTTCCGGGCGATGCGCAACGTGTTTGCCGACCGGCCGGAGCGCAGCCTCTACAAGATGATCGTCGAGCATCCGACCGAGAAGATTCTCGGACTGCACATGATCGGCCCCGATGCGCCGGAAATCTTGCAGGCAGCGGCGATTGCGGTGAAAGCCGGTCTTACCAAACAGGCATTTGACGATACGGTGGCGCTTCACCCGAGCATGGCTGAGGAGCTCGTGCTGTTCAAATAGGCTGACGCTACGGCATGGTCGGACATAGCTCAGGTTTAATCGCGCGATTAATTACTATTGACGATTGCCTAACCCGCTGCGCATTGGCTAGGGGCTGTCGCACCAAGTGATTCACAGCCGGGGGATGCATGTCAGACATAATCGCACAATTGGAAGCCAAACGGGCCGAAGCCATGCTCGGCGGCGGGCAGAAGCGCATTGACGCCCAGCACGCCAAGGGCAAGCTGACCGCACGCGAGCGTATCCATATCCTGCTCGACGAAGGTTCGTTCGAAGAAATCGACATGTATGTCGAACATAATTGCGTCGATTTCGGCATGGATGAGCAGCATATCCCGGGCGACGGCGTGGTCACCGGTTCCGGCACGATTAATGGCCGCCTGGTCTATGTCTTTTCCCAGGATTTCACCGTCTTTGGCGGATCGCTCTCCGAACGCCATGCCGAGAAAATCTGCAAGGTCCTCGACAATGCGATGAAGGTCGGCGCTCCGGTCATTGGCATCAATGACAGCGGCGGCGCGCGTATTCAGGAAGGCGTGGCCTCGCTCGGCGGCTATGCCGACGTGTTCCAGCGCAATGTCCTAGCCAGTGGCGTGATCCCGCAGCTCAGCCTGATCATGGGCCCTTGCGCAGGCGGCGCGGTCTATTCGCCGGCGATGACCGACTTCATCTTCATGGTGAAGGATAGCTCCTATATGTTCGTCACCGGACCCGATGTGGTCAAGACCGTGACCAACGAGATTGTGACGCAGGAAGAACTGGGCGGAGCGATAACGCACACCACCAAGACCAGCGTCGCCGATGTCGCTTATGAAAATGATATCGAAGCATTGCTGTCGGCGCGCGATTTTATCGATTTCATGCCGCTTTCCAACCGCGAGGAAGTGCCCGAACGGCCGACCGCCGATGCCTGGGACCGGCTCGAATATAGTCTCGACACGCTGATCCCGGCCAATGCCAACCAGCCTTATGACATGCATGAAGTCATCCGCAAGATGGTCGACGAAGGCGATTTCTTTGAAGTGCAGCCCGCCCATGCCGGCAATATCATCTGCGGCTTTGGCCGGATGGAAGGCTCGACCGTCGGTGTGGTCGCCAATCAGCCGATGGTGCTCGCCGGTTGCCTCGACATCAACGCGTCCAAGAAAGCAGCGCGCTTTGTCCGCTATTGCGATGCGTTCAACATTCCGATCGTCACTCTTGTTGATGTCCCCGGTTTTCTGCCCGGCACCAGCCAGGAGCATAACGGCATCATCAAGCACGGCGCGAAACTGCTCTTCGCCTATGCCGAAGCCACGGTGCCGAAAATCACCATCATCACCCGCAAGGCTTATGGCGGCGCCTATGACGTGATGGCCTCCAAGCATCTGCGCGGCGATCTCAACTACGCCTGGCCGACTGCGGAAATTGCTGTGATGGGCGCAAAGGGCGCGGTCGAAATCATCTTCCGCGGCAAGACGCCGGAAGAAATCGCCGAACATACCGCCGAATATGAAGCACGCTTTGCCAACCCGTTTATCGCGGCGCAAAAGGGCTTTATCGACGAAGTGATAAAGCCGCATTCTACCCGGTGGAGAGTGGCTATGGGGTTACGGAAGCTGCGCAACAAGCAGTTGGAGAACCCTTGGAAGAAGCATGATAATATTCCACTGTGAGTGATTCTAGGTGAAGGAATATGGTCGTCATTGCGAGCGAAGCGAAGCAATCCAGGGCGGCGAGCGGCGCTCTGGATTGCCACGTCGCTCCGCTCCTCGCAATGACGGGAGGGCGTGGCGGACGGCTTTACCAAACGCTATGGATGCAAAATGCTGGTCTGGTTTGAAATGCAGGACACTATGGAAGCCGCGATTATGCGAGAGAAACAGATCAAGGCTGGTTCGAGGAAGAAGAAATTGGCTTTGATTGAAGCATTCAATCCGCAGTGGAGGGACTTGTATGGAGATATTGCGCATGGTTGAGCGCCTCTCCGTCATTGCGAGCGCAGCGACGCAATCCAGTGCCACACGCGCCACCCTGGATTGCTTCGTCGCGTCCGCTCCTCGCAATGACGGTGCCTCCTAATGCCAACAGGCCTGGTAGCCCTCCTTGACGACGTCGCAGCCATTGCGAAAGTCGCCGCCGCATCGGTGGATGATATCGGCGTTGCAGCAACCCGCGCGGGCACCAAATCTGCCGGCGTGGTGATTGACGACGCGGCGGTAACGCCGACCTATGTCACCGGCTTTGATCCGTCGCGCGAATTGCCGATGATCTGGAAAATCACCAAGGGATCGTTCAGGAATAAACTGGTCTTTTTGCTACCGGCAGCGGTCCTTTTAGGGCAATTTGCACCATTTTTGATACCGATCATCCTTATTTTTGGCGGTTTTTTCCTCTGTTACGAAGCTGCCGAAAAAGTGCTGGAATGGTGTCATGTTGACGAGTCCACGAAACATAACCAGCCAGCCATCATCGAAGGACCGGGTCGCGAAGACGAAATGGTTTCCGGCGCGATCCGCACCGACCTGATATTGTCGGGCGAAATAATGGCCATCGCCCTGTCGGAACTGACAGATCAGGTCTGGTGGCAACAGGCGATCATATTGGCGCTGATCGGCATTGTGATTACCATCGCCGTTTACGGCGCGGTCGCATTGATCGTGAAGATGGACGATATCGGCCTGCATCTGGCGAGAGAGCATGAAGGCATCGTGGCGTCTTTCGGTCGCGGGCTTATCTTGTTCATGCCGAAATTGCTGGTAAGTATCTCGGTAATCGGTACGCTTGCGATGGCCTGGGTCGGCGGCGGATTGCTGGTGCATAATATCGCAGCAATCGGCTGGCATGGCCCCGAGCATCTGATCGACGTGATTTCGCATCCCCTGGTCGGACTGTTCCCCGCCTCGGCAAAGCTGATGGTCGGCGGGATTGCCTTTGCGCTCTTGTCGGGCATATTGGGCGTGGTTGTCGGAGCCGGCATAGCGCCTCTGGTCCATAAATTCATGTCGCATGGAGAAACACAATGAAACTAGGTCGCTTCAATCATATTGGCATTGTGACGCCATCGATTACCGACAGTATCGCCCATTGGCGCGATGTCATGGGCGCGACATCGATTGGCGAACCCTTTGATCTGCCGGCGCAGGGCGTGAAGGTCTGTTTCGTCGACACACCGGCAGAGGGGCCAACCAACGGCACCCAGATCGAATTGATCGAGCCACTCGGCGAAGACAGCCCGATATTCGGCTTTCTCACCAAGAACCCGCTTGGCGGCCAACATCATGTCTGCTTTGAAGTGCCGGACATTCATGCCGCCAAGGCGGAATTTGAAGCGATGGGCAAGCGAGTGCTTGGTGAACCCCGCATCGGTGCACATGGCACGCTTATCTTTTTTGTGCATCCCAAGGATATGGGCGGGATGCTAACCGAGATCATGGAAACGCCCAAAGGGCATTAAACTTACACTCGTCATCCTGAACTTGTTTCAGGACCTCTCTGGATCCTGAAACAAGTTCAGGATGACGAGCCATTTAAAAGGACCGCACATGCAATTCGAGAACATCAAGCTGGACATCACCGATCAGGTGGCAACGATCACGCTGAACAAGCCGGAGCGGCTCAACGCCTGCTCGCTTGGCATGGCGGATGATATATTCATCGCGCTCGACAAGCTGGATGACGCACGCGCACTGGTGATTACCGGTGAAGGCCGTGCCTTTTGTGCCGGTGCCGATTTGCAGGCGAAGAATGACAGCGCCTTGTCCGGCGGGCAGGGCAGCTACGCCGCGCTCAACCAGCATTATAACCCGTTGATGCTGAAACTGGCCAAGCTGAATATTCCGACGATCACGGCGGTCAACGGTCCGGCAGCGGGCGTCGGCTGTTCCATCGCATTGGCAAGCGACTTCGCCATTGCCGGGAAATCAGCCTATTTCCTGCAGGCCTTCGTCAATATCGGCCTTGTGCCGGACGGCGGTGCCTCCTGGATGCTGACCCGTCTCGTCGGCAAGGCCCGCGCAACGGAAATGATGTTGCTCGGAGAAAAAATTCCGGGTGAAAAAGCCGCCGACTGGGGCCTGATCTACAAATGCGTCGAAGATGCTGCGCTTATGGATGAAGCAGCCATGCTGGCAAAACGCCTGGCGAGTGGCCCTACCGTGGCTCTGGGCGTGATGCGCCAGAATCTGGCAGCAGCGCTCGAAAGCGATTATGCTTCGGCGCTGGTTCGCGAAGCCGAAGGTCAGCGGATCGCCGGCGACAGCAAGGATGCGCGCGAAGGCGCGCTATCTTTCCTGCAAAAGCGCAAGTCTGAATTCAAAGGTGAATAAAGTCCGTTAGTCCTGAGCTTGTCGAACGGCGCCTCTCGTCCGAGCGGCGTGGTTCGACAGGCTCACCACTAACGGCTAACATGTTCGAATATTTATAAACAGGGCAGATATGACCGATAAACCGACGATCAAGGACTGGCAGGAACTGGCTGAGAAGGAAGTCAAAGGCCGTGACCTGACTTGGCACACCCCCGAAGGCATTGCCGTCAAGCCGCTGTACACAGCGGAAGACGCCAGCGGAAAAGGGATTGATCCGGGATTGCCCGGCTTTGGTCCCTTCACCCGTGGCGTCAAGGCGAGCATGTATGCCGGACGGCCCTGGACGATCCGCCAATATGCCGGTTTCTCGACCGCCGAGGAGTCCAATGCCTTTTATCGTCGCAATCTGGCGGCGGGGCAAAAGGGGCTTTCAGTCGCTTTCGATCTCGCCACCCATCGCGGTTATGACAGCGACCATCCCCGCGTCGTCGGTGATGTTGGCAAGGCCGGCGTGGCGATTGACAGCGTCGAGGATATGAAAATCCTGTTCGACCAGATCCCACTCGACGAAATGTCGGTGTCGATGACAATGAACGGCGCGGTCATTCCGTGTCTCGCTTTCTATATCATCGCGGCAGAAGAGCAGGGCGTTTCACAGGAGAAGCTCTCCGGCACGATCCAGAATGACATTCTCAAAGAGTTCATGGTCCGCAACACCTATATTTATCCGCCCGCGCCCAGCATGCGGATCATTTCCGACATTATCGGTTACACGTCCGAACATATGCCGAAGTTCAACAGCATTTCGATCAGCGGCTATCATATGCACGAGGCCGGCGCGACGGCGGTGCAGGAATTGGCCTTCACCATCGCCGATGGTCGTGAATATGCCAAACAGGCCATGGCAACCGGCCTGGATATTGATGCATTTGCAGGACGTTTGAGCTTCTTCTTCGGAATTGGTATGAACTTTTTCATGGAGATCGCCAAACTCCGCGCTGCGCGGCACCTTTGGCACCATGTGATGACCGATCTCGGCGCACAATCCGAACGCTCAAAAATGCTCCGCACCCACTGCCAGACATCGGGTGTCTCGCTGACCGAGCAGGATCCGTACAATAATGTGATCCGGACAACGATCGAGGCGATGGCCGCGACCCTGGGCGGGACCCAGTCGCTGCACACCAACGCACTCGACGAAGCGATAGCGCTGCCGACCGATTTTTCCGCCCGCATTGCCCGCAACACCCAGATCGTGTTGCAGGAAGAGGCTGGCATCACCAAGGTAGTCGATCCGCTCGGAGGCAGCTATTATGTCGAGGCGCTGACCGATGAACTGGTCGAGAAAGCCTGGGAAATTATCGAAAAAGTCGATGCCGAAGGCGGCATGGCCAAGGCGGTTGCCGATGGCTGGCCGAAGGCGATGATCGAGGAAGCGGCTGCGGGCCGCCAGGCAGCGGTGGATAAAGGCGACGCGGTGATCGTTGGCGTCAACAAATATCGCCGCGAAGCTGAAGACCCGATGGAAACGCTCGATATCGACAATGCCAAGGTCCGGCAGGGCCAGATTGCCCGGCTCGAGAAAATGCGGGCGGAACGCGACGAAGCGGCCTGTCAGGCATCGCTCAAGGCGCTGACCGCAGGTGCAAGATCCGATGGCAATGTGCTGGCGCTGGCGGTCGATGCCGCGCGCAAGCGGGCTTCGCTCGGTGAAATATCCGACGCGATGGAAGTGGTTTTTGGCCGCTACGAAACCCGCCCGACGCCGGTCAAAGGAATCTATGGCGCGGCTTACGAAGGCGACGCTCGCTATGCGATGGTGGTCGAAGGCGTCGATGCGGTGTCGCAGCGCCTTGGCCGCAAACCGAAAATCCTCGTCGCGAAAATGGGGCAGGATGGCCATGATCGCGGCGCCAATGTCGTGTCCAGCGCCTTTACCGACATGGGCTTTGACGTGATTTCGGGGCCCTTGTTCCAGACGCCCGGCGAAACCCGCGATCTCGCTTTGGCGGAAAATGTCGATGCGGTTGGTGCGTCCAGTCTTGCGGCCGGCCACAAGACTTTGATCCCCGAACTGATCAACCTGCTGAAAGAATCCGGTCGCGGCGATATCAAGATTTTCGCCGGCGGGGTTATCCCGGCCAAGGATTATGAATTTCTGCGCAAGAGCGGGGTCGTCGGAATCTATGGACCGGGCAGCAATATTGTGGAATGTGCTGCCGATATTTTGAGACTGCTGGGGCATAATATGCCTCCGGAAGAGGAAGCTGCGGAATGAGTCTAGAGGAAACAAGTAGTGCACCTGCGCAGGCAGGTGCCCATCTCCCGCCATCGCGTCCGGACGAGCAGGTCCGAGATGGGTCCCTGCCTTCGCAGGGACACGAAGTGCGCAACGACTGGACCCGTGAGGAAATAGCGGCTCTGTTCGACCTGCCGTTCGACGATCTCGTCTTTCAGGCCGCCACTGTCCACCGCGAACATCACACACCGGGTCAGGTGCAGCTCTCGACCCTGCTGTCGATCAAGACCGGCGGCTGCCCGGAAGATTGCGGCTATTGCAACCAGTCCGCTGGCGCAAAATCCGGTCTCAAGGCGGAAAAGCTGCTCGATGTCCGCACGGTGCTGCAGACGGCGGCGCAGGCGAAAGATCGCGGTTCCTCGCGCTTCTGCATGGGTGCGGCCTGGCGCAATCCCAAGGATCGCGACATGCCGGCGATTATCGAGATGGTGCAGGGCGTCCGCCAGATGGGCATGGAAACCTGCATGACTCTGGGCATGCTGACCAAGGAACAGTCCGAAATGCTGTCCGAGGCCGGCCTCGATTATTACAACCATAATATCGACACCTCGCCCGAACATTATGAGAAGGTGATCACCACACGTACCTTCGGCGACCGGCTCGAAACGCTGGAGAATGTCCGCAATAGCGGCATCAACGTCTGTTCCGGCGGTATCGTCGGGATGGGCGAGACCCGCGCAGACCGGGTTGGCTTTGTCCATGCGCTGGCGACCCTGCCGAGGCATCCGGAGAGCGTTCCGGTGAATGCGCTGGTTCCGGTCAAGGGCACCGTGCTTGGCGATATGCTGGCCGATACACCACTGGCGAAGATCGACGATATCGAATTTGTCCGGACGATCGCGGTGGCCAGAATCACCATGCAGGCATCGATGGTCCGCCTGTCCGCAGGCCGCGAAAGTATGAGCGAAAGCACACAGGCTTTGTGTTTCCTCGCTGGTGCCAACAGCATCTTCACCGGCGACAAATTGCTGACCACCGGCAATGCCGGCGATGATGCGGATGAAACATTGTTCGCAAAACTGGGCCTGGTTCCGATGGAAGCAGAGCAGCGAGATTGTGCTTTGGAGGCCGCTGAGTGAAATTATTTTTTCGTCATGCTGAACTTGATTCAGCATCCACCTATCAACACTCACCGTCTGTGCTTGTGGCACGATGGACCCTGAAACGAGTTCAGGGTGACGACTTTCTGGAGTTATAATGTTCAAAAAAATCCTGATCGCCAACCGCGGCGAAATCGCCTGCCGGGTTATCCGCACCGCCCAGAAAATGGGGATCAAGACGGTCGCCGTCTATTCTGACGCAGACGCGCGCTCGCCGCATGTCAAAATGGCGGATGAAGCTGTGCATATCGGCCCGTCGCCTGCCGGGGAATCCTATCTGGTTGCCGACAAGATTATCGCAGCCTGCAAGGAAACCGGCGCGGAAGCGGTGCATCCGGGCTACGGTTTTCTGTCCGAGCGGACCAGTTTTGCCCAGCAGCTGGCTGACAATGACATCGCCTTTATCGGCCCGCCAATCAACGCGATCGCAGCGATGGGCGACAAGATCGAGTCAAAGAAACTGGCCGAGAAGGCAGGGGTCAGCGTTGTCCCCGGCCATATTGGCGAGATTGACGATACCGAACATGCGGTGAAAATCGCTGGCGAAATCGGCTATCCGGTGATGATGAAGGCCAGCGCCGGCGGCGGCGGCAAGGGCATGCGGCTGGCGTGGAACGAAAAAGACGTCCGCGAAGGTTTTGAAGCGACCAAGCGCGAAGGCCTGGCCAGCTTTGGCGATGATCGCGTGTTTATCGAGAAATTCATCGAACAGCCGCGCCATATCGAAATCCAGGTGCTTGGCGACAAGCATGGCAATGTGATTTATCTGGGCGAACGCGAATGTTCGATCCAGCGTCGGCACCAGAAGGTTGTCGAAGAAGCGCCATCGCCTTTTGTCGACCCCGAAATGCGCAAGAAAATGGGCGAGCAGGCGGTCGCGCTATCGCAGGCCGTCGGTTATTATAGCGCCGGTACGGTCGAGCTGATCGTCGGCGCAGACAAGAGCTTCTATTTCCTCGAAATGAACACCCGTCTGCAGGTCGAGCATCCGGTCACTGAATATATTACCGGTCTTGATCTGGTCGAACAGATGATCCTCGTCGCTTATGGCGAGAAACTGCCGCTGACCCAGGACGAGGTCACGCTGACCGGCTGGGCGATCGAAAGCCGCGTTTACGCCGAAGATCCCTATCGCGGTTTCCTGCCATCGACCGGTCGCCTGGTCAAATATAGCCCGCCGGAAGCGGAAGACGGCATCCGTGTTGACGATGGCGTGGCGGAAGGCGGCGAGGTCTCGATCTTCTACGATCCGATGATCGCCAAGCTGATCACCTATGGAGACACCCGCCTCGAGGCGATTGACCGTCAGATCGACGCGCTCAACCGTTTTGAGCTGGTCGGTCCCGGCCACAATATCGATTTCCTCTCGGCGCTGATGCAGCATGAGCGGTTTCGTGGCGGCAATATCACGACAAACTTCATTGCCGAGGAATATCCCGACGGGTTTCAGGGCGCTCCGGCGTCCGACGAACTGCTCCGCAATCTCGCCGCTATCGGTGCCTTTGCCGCGACCGCCCATGCCGACCGCGCGCGCCGGGTCGACAACCAGCTCGGCAAGCGGCTCGACCCGCCGTCTGCATGGCAGGTCAAGATCGGCGACAAGGTCATGGACGTCTCGATTTCCGAAGAAGAAATTATCGTCGATGGTCAGGATGTCGATCTGTCGATGGAATATACGCCGGGCGACAGCCTGATCCTCGCCGAAGTGGCTGGCAAACCGCTGTCGGTGAAAATCGCCAAGACCGCCAGCGGCTTCGCGCTCAACAGCCATGGTGCGGCCCACAAGGCGCGCATCCTGCCGGCCCATGTCGCGCAGCATGCAGTGCATATGATCGAGAAGATTCCACCCGATCTGTCGAAATATCTGTTGTGCCCGATGCCTGGCCTGTTGGTCGCCCTGCACGTCGAGGTCGGCGACACTGTCATCGAAGGCCAGCCTTTGGCCGTTGTCGAAGCGATGAAAATGGAAAATATTCTCCGTGCCGAGAAAAATGGCGTGGTGAAATCGGTCGAAGCCGCGCAGGGAGATAGTCTCGCTGTCGATGCCGTGATACTCGAGCTGGAATAAGAAAAATCGCCTTGGGGAGGGCAAAACATGGCCAGTGAAGCCGCTATCGCCGGACAACGTGAGCCGACGGTGAAAGAAATCCGTCTGGTCATAGCGGCATCATCCGCTGGCACCATTTTCGAATGGTATGATTTTTTCATCTACGCCACGCTTGCCGGTTTTGTCGGCATCGCCTTTTTTCCGTCCGAGAACACGACCCTGCAAACTTTATTGGTCTGGGCCGGGCTGGCCGTCGGCTTTGGCTTCCGGCCATTGGGCGCGATCCTGTTCGGCTATCTGGGCGACAGGCTGGGCCGCAAATATACATTTCTGGTAACGGTAACCCTGATGGGTATCGCCACCGCCGGTATCGGCTTGATACCATCGGCTGAATCGATAGGCATAGCCGCTCCAATAATCGTCATTTCCTTCCGGATACTGCAGGGACTGGCACTGGGCGGGGAATATGGCGGCGCAGCGATCTACGTTTCCGAACATTCACCCCCGGAAAAACGCGGCTATTACACCAGCTTCATCCAGGCCAGCGTGGTCGGCGGCTTTGTCCTCAGCATCGCGGTGGTCCTGTCCTGCCGCTATCTGATTCCCGCCGAAGAATTTGCAGCCTGGGGCTGGAGAGTGCCGTTTCTCTTGTCGCTGATATTGCTGGCCATCTCACTCTGGATGCGGCTGAAGCTCTCCGAGAGCCCGGTATTCCAGGCCATGAAAGCGGCAGGGACCACCGCCAAAAACCCGTTTGTCGAGAGCCTGACCTATCCCGGCAACCCGAAACGCATTTTTGTCGCGATGTTCGGCATTACCGCTGGCCTGACGACGATTTGGTACACCGCCTTCTTCTCCAGTCTTTCCTTTCTGAAAGGGCCGATGAGGGTTGATGATACGACCGCCGAGATATTGATTGGTGTCGCCGGCTTCCTGTCGATGGGCTTCTATCTCATTGTCGGAAAATGGTCAGACCGGGTCGGTCGGAAAAAACCGATTATCTGGGGCAATATCGTCATTCTGATCACCCTGTTTCCGGCATTCTGGATGCTGGGCAATCTGGCCAATCCAGCGCTGTCCCAGGCACAGGAAGCGGCACCGGTCGTGGTCTCGGGTCCCGATTGCATATATGACCCGTTCGCGGATCAGCAAGCAACCCAATGCGGGCGGCTGATCGAGGATCTGACGGCGAGTGGCATTGCCTATGATCTGACGGATGCACCGGTTCTGGCTCTGACCGCTGGTGCAAAAGATTTGTCGATTGCCAACTATGGCTGGCAGAACCCGGGGCTGGATCGGCGCGAACAGCTGCAGGCGCTGCTGACAACGGCGGGCTATGATTTTTCCGAGCAATATCCGACGGTCTTGACGATGATCGGGGTGGTCGCGATATTGCTTTTCCTCGGACTGCTCTCAGCGATGAATTACGGCTCTGTCGCGGCGTTGCTGGCAGAGATGTTTCCGGCCAAAATTCGCTATAGTTCGATGTCGATACCCTATCATATCGGAGCAGGATATTTCGGCGGCTTCCTGCCGCTGATCGCCGGATATATTATCGCCAGAACCGGCGATGCCTATTCGGGCCTCTGGTATACGTGGATATTTGTTTTCATCGCGCTGGTCGTCGGTTGGTGGGGCATTCCCAATGACCCTGAAGCGGCTCTCGACGAAGACCGATAAAGGCACTATCGCTCGGTCGATGAGTGACGCAAAACCGATTATACCGCCGACTGCGACGATAAAGCTCGATTCTGACGCGCTGGTGGCAAACTGGCGTGCGCTCGACCGGCTGTCAGGGAAAGCCAAGGCGGGAGCTGCGGTCAAGGCCAATGCTTATGGTCTGGGCGTACGCGATGTTGTGCAAAGGCTGATGGCAGCGGGTTGTTCGGATTTTTTCGTCGCCAATTGGCAGGAAGCGCAGGAAATTGAAGACCTGACCGCTGGCACAGCATCGGTGTCGGTGCTCAACGGCGTTCGCGCGCTTGATATGCCCTGTGCTCTCCAGTCTCCGGCAAAACCGGTGCTCAACAGTCTGGAGCAAGTGCAGCGCTGGAAATCTTCCGGCAAGACTTGCGACATCATGATCAATAGCGGCATGAACCGGCTCGGCATCAATGTGGAAGATCTCGACGCCATTGCTTCCGCCGAAATGCCGGTTGATATCGTCATGAGCCATCTTGCCTCCGCCGATGAAGATGTTCCGCAGAACGCAGCGCAACTCGAACAGTTTAAAGCTGGGCTCGAAATTGTGCCGGGCAAGCGGACAAGCCTGGCCAATAGCGCGGGCATAGCGCTGGGCAGTGAATATCATTTCGATCTGACGCGCCCAGGCCTGTCGCTCTATGGCGGTATTCAGCGCCCTGCTTTGGAAGACATCATCAGACAGGTGGCGATCCCGCAGGCGGAAATTATCCAGGTTCGCTTGCTTCGTGCGGGTGACAAGCTCGGCTATAACGCACAATATATTGCAGATGAGTCCCACAAGATTGGTATATTGGCGATGGGCTATGCCGACGGATATTTGCGGGGATTTTCGAACAGCGGTATATTCATGCATGGGGGCATTGTGCTTCCCGTGCTGGGCCGCGTCTCGATGGACCTGATCGCCATCGATCTTGCGGCAGCGCCCTATCTTGAAGAAGGGGTCTGGGTTGAATGCGAATATGATCTGGAAGTCGCCTCAGCGCAATCGGGCCTGTCGCAATATGAGCTGATCACCGGCCTCGGCAGTCGACTGGCGCGAGAGTGGACATAGAGTCGCAATGAACCGGCGCCCGCAACGCAGTTGCACAAGATGAAAATGCTGCGCAAAAATCCTGCATAACAAGAGAAGTTGCGGCGATGCACAAATAGGTTTAGTGCTGGTGCAACATGTAAATATTTGACGGTTAGAACGTCTTGAATATTGATAAGATTCTAACCCATCGGGAGCTGATATGGCCAAGACCAAGCATAATAAACCAGGCGATCCGATCACTATAAAAAAATACGCCAATCGCCGTCTCTACAATACCCAGACATCCAGCTATATCACGCTCGACTTTCTCGCCGAGATGACTCGCAATGATCAGGATTTTGTCGTCGTCGATGCCAAGACCGGTGAAGATATAACCCATAATGTGCTGACCCAGATCATCGTCGACGAGGAAAGCAGCGGCAAGCAGATGCTGCCGGTCAAATTCCTGCGCCAGCTGATCTCGATGTATGGCAACAGCATGCAGTCGTTGATGCCATCCTATCTGGAAGCGTCGATGGACAATTTCCGCAAGAACCAGAAGCAGTTTCAGGAAGCGGTTGAAGGCGCGCTCAACAAGAATCCGTTGGGCCAGATGGCGGTCAAGAACCAGAAGCAGTTTCAGGAAGCGGTCGAAAACGCCCTGAAGGCAAGCCCGCTGGCTGGCGTGTTCGAAAAGGCGTTGAGCCTCGGCCACAATGACAACGCCGACGCCGACGAAGCATCGCAAGACACAGAGTCGGAAAAAGACGCCGAGATCATGGCGTTGAAAAAGCAGCTGGCCGATATCCAGTCCAAGATTGACAAACTCGATAGCTGATCACCGGAACACGAACGACCGGAACACTATCATCCGCAGGAAAACCAAGTGAAGAAAAATGCTCTTTCGATCAGCCGCGAACAAGATTTTGCGGCCTGGTATCAACAAGTAGTCGCGGAAGCCGACCTCGCCGAAGAATCCGGCGTGCGCGGTTGCATGATCATGCGCCCCTGGGGCTATGGCATCTGGGAACGGGTGCAATATCTGATGGACCAGCGGATCAAGGCGAGCGGGCATGAAAATTGCTATTTCCCGCTGTTCATTCCGCTCAGCTATTTCGCCAAGGAAGCCGAGCATGTCGAAGGCTTTGCCAAGGAAATGGCGGTTGTCACCCATCATCGGCTGATGAAGGGCGAAGATGGCGGACTGGTCGTTGACCCTGATGCAAAGCTGGAAGAACCACTCGTGGTTCGCCCCACTTCCGAAACCGTTATCGGTACCGCTTTTGCCCGCTGGGTGCAAAGCTGGCGCGATCTTCCGGTGATGATCAACCAGTGGGCGAATGTCGTGCGCTGGGAAATGCGCACCAGAATGTTTCTGCGGACCAGTGAATTTCTCTGGCAGGAAGGGCACACTGCCCATGCATCCAAAGCCGAGGCGATGGAAGAAACGCTGAAAATCCTGGAAATGTACCGCGAGTTTTCGGAAAACGTGCTGGCAATGCCGGTTGTCGCCGGAGAGAAGCCGGAGAATGAACGTTTTCCTGGTGCCGATGCGACCTATTCGATCGAAGCGATGATGCAGGATGGCAAGGCTTTGCAGGCGGGAACCAGCCACTTTCTCGGCCAGACCTTCAGCAAGGCACAGAATATCCGCTTTCAGGACAAGGATGGCGAATTCCAGTTCGCCTATACCACCAGTTGGGGCACTTCGACCCGTCTGATCGGCGGCGTCATCATGACCCACGGCGATGACGATGGCATGCGCGTGCCGCCGCTGATTGCACCCTATCAGGTGGTGATCGTACCGATGCTGCGCGACAAGCCGGAAGATGAAGAGGTGCTGGATTATTGCAAGGCGCTGGCAAAGGAAATTGCCGGACTGAGGGCTTTTGACGAACCGGTTCGGGTGAAGCTCGATGTCAGCGGTGCCAAAACCCAGACCAAGCGCTGGTCGTGGGTCAAGAAAGGCGCGCCGATCATTCTCGAAATCGGTCCGCGGGACATGGCCGAGGACAAGGTCGCGATGCTCCGTCGGGACGCGCTCTATCAGGACAGCGGAAAACTGGACACGAAATTCCTAGCCAAGGCCGAATTCATACCCGAAATCCCGGTTTTGCTGGCGGATATCCAGACCAAGTTGCACGCCGAAGCCAGCGAGCGCCTTCGGTCCAATATCACGCGCGGCATCGAGCATTGGTCGGACGTCGAGCGTTTCTACAAAGAGAATAAGAAATATCCGGGATGGCTGGAAGTGCAATGGTGCAAGGCGACTGGAGAAGATCTGGAAGCCATTGAAGAGCGGCTCAAAAAACTGAAGCTGACCATCCGCAATGTTCCGGTGGATGCTGCGCCGGCGGACGGCCAGTGCATTTTCTGCGGCAAGCCAGCGGTCGAACGCATAATCATAGGTAAAGCTTATTAATGGCAGGTCCCAAAAAATCTCCCAAACCGAAACAGGTTCCCTCTCGCCAGCAGATACTGGATTTTGTCGAGCAATCGGAGCGGCCTGCAGGAAGGCGGGAGATATCAAAAGCCTTTGGATTGCGGGGGTCGGACAAGATCGCGCTCAAGGCTTTGCTCAAGGACATGACCAAAGAAGGGCTGCTCGCGGGAGAACTGGGGCGGGCTTTGCATAAGGTGGGCGGCCTGCCGAAGGTAACCGTGTTCAAGATTGTCGAGATTGACGGCAATGAGGCCATTGGCATTCCCGAACGCTGGGAAGACGAAAACGCGCCAGCTCCAAAGATCAGGATCAAGGAAAAAGGGCGCCGGGCCGCACTGGCAATCGGTGATCGCATTCTCGCGCGCACCGAAGAACGCGGGCAGGGCCATATCGCCTTTCTGATGAAGAAACTCGCCCAGAGCAACGAAATGCTGCTGGGTATCGTCGAGAAAGACGAACGCGACCGTTACTGGCTGAAACCGGTCGATCGCAAGATCCGTCGTAGCACGCCGATTATAGAATTGGGCGAGGCAAAGCCGGGCAATCTGGTGCTGGCCGAACCGCTCAAACGCGGCGCCGAGGTCAAGGCACGGGTTAAGGAAATATTGGGCGTTCCGTTCGCCGCCAAATCTTTCAGCCTGATCGCCATTCACAAATTTGAAATCCCGCTGCATTTTCCCGATGCGGTGACGGAAGAAGCCGAACAGGCGACCAAGCTGGAAATTTCCAAAGAAGAACGCGAAGATTTGCGCCATCTTCCGATCGTCGCCATCGACCCGGCTGACGCCCGCGACCATGATGATGCAATCTGGGCCGCGCCGGATGACAGTCCGGATAACAAGGGCGGTTTCAAGGCGCTCATCGCGATCGCCGATGTCTCCTTTTATGTCCGTTCGGGCAGCAAGCTCGACCGGGAAGCCTATAAGCGCGGCAATAGCGTCTATTTCCCCGACCGGGTTGTGCCGATGTTGCCGGAAGCCTTGTCCACTGATGTCTGCTCGCTGAAACAGGGCGTCGATCGGGCAGCTCTGGTCTGTCACGTCACGATCGATGCAAAGGGGCAGGTCATTGCCTCGCGCTTCACCCGGGCGATTGTCAAACTGGCCGGCAATATTGCCTATGAAGACGCACAGGCGGCGATGGACGGGAAGCTGGACCATCCGCTGAAAAGCGTTGCGCTCGAACCTTTATGGGCCTGCTGGAAGCTGCTTGCCAAGGCGCGTGACGAACGCGAGCCGCTTAATCTCGATCTGCCCGAAAAGCGGGTGGTGCTCGACGATCAGGGCAAGATTGTCGAGATTGCAATCCGCGAACGGCTCGACGCGCATCGGGTGGTCGAGGATTATATGATCGTCGCCAATGTCGCGGCGGCCCGGATGCTGGAATCGAAAAAATCTCCGGTCATCTATCGCATCCACGAAACACCGTCCCGCGAAAAATTGATCGCGCTGAAGGACTATCTGAAGACCTTCGACATGGCCTTTGCCATGGGTCAGGTGATCAAGCCCGCCGTGTTCAACCGTCTGATCGAGCAGGTCGACGACGAATTGCTGCTGCCTCTGGTCATGGAACAGATATTGCGCAGCCAGACCCAGGCTTATTATGGCCACACCAATATGGGCCATTTCGGCCTGTCCCTCGGCAGCTACGCCCATTTCACCAGCCCGATCCGGCGCTATGCCGATCTGGTCGTCCACCGCGCCCTCGTCAGCGCCTGCAAGCTCGAACAGCCAGCGCCAGAAAACAGCGATATTCCTGAATATTCGGGGTTGAGCAAAGAAGAAGCGGGCCGCCTCGAACTGATCTCGGAAAAAATCTCCAAGCTCGAGCGCCGCGCGATGAAGGCGGAATGGGAAACCATCGACCGCTATATTTCGGCCCATCTGGCGAACCGGGTCGGCGAGGTCGTCAAATGCCGGATCACCGGTGTCCAGAATTTCGGCTTTTTTGCCACCGTCGAGGAACTGGGCGGCGATGGCCTGGTCCCGGTGCGCACTTTGGGAGCCGAACGGTTCGACTATGACGAGTCGAAACAGCAGCTAACCGGCATGGACAGCGGTACCACTTATAATATCGGCCAGAAAATCGAATTGCGTCTGGTCGAGGCCAATGCCGCCACCGGCAGCCTGTTGTTCGAACTGGCCGAAGGCGCCAATCATATGCCATCCCGCCCGGCCCCCCATCGCGCTGGCAAGGGCAAACCGCATCGCAAGGGCAAGGCCGGTCGTCCCGCCAATGTCCGGGGCAATATGGGCAAAGCGCGGAAAAAGTAATTCTTCATTGTAACGAGACGGTCGCTGGGCTTGAATAGGGGGTGATCCAACCAAAAAGGAATCCTCCCCGATGCCGAGACTTCTGCCAGCCAAAGCCGTCCCCGATTTTACCCTGCCGATGACCGATGGTGGCAAGTTTCAGCTGAGCCAGCGGCTCGGCGACAATTTTACCCTGCAGCTATTTTATCGCGGTGCGCATTGCCCGATCTGCAAGATGCAGTTGCACGACCTGCAGCATCGTCTGGCAGATTTCGCCAAGCGCGGTATCACCGTCGTCGCGATCAGCATGGATGACCGGCAGCGGGCCCAGAAATCGGCTGAGGATTGGGGTATTGATGAACTGATGGTCGGCTATGGTCTCGATGAAGATCTCGCTCGCGAACTGGGTCTCTATATCTCGTCAGGCAGACCCGGCAGCGCCGAACCGACGCTATTTTCCGAACCAGCGCTGCTGCTCGTCAAGCCGGACCAGACGCTCTATTTCACCAGCATCCAGAGCATGCCGTTCACACGGCCTCCGCTTGACCAGCTGCTGCAGGGCATCGATTATGCAATCGAGTCCGGATATCCGGCTCGCGGCGCACTGGCCGCCCGCGCTTCAGCTTAACCGGTCGATCTCTTCCTTGCTCAGTGAACCCGGCACCACCATCACCGGGCAGGGCAGCGAACCCGCTTCGGTCGCGGCAAAATGGCTGACCAGCGGCCCCGGCACACCGGTGGCGGCTGCGCCCAGCACCAGCGCGGCCAGTCCGTCCACTTCATCCATCATCGCCCGCACGACCTTTGGTCCCTTGCCCTGCTTGACCGTGATCGAGGGCCGGATTCCGGTTTCCTCGAACAGGCTGCCGGCGGCACCGGACACCAAGGCCTCGGCCCGATTTTTTGCTTCTTCCTCAAGCGTCGCCTGCACGCCGCCCCAGGCGACAAAACCCTCGCTTTCGACCAGCGCCAAAATATGCAGTGCACTATTCGTCTTCATCGCCCGGCGCGAGGCAAAGCGAAGCGCCAAACTGGCCTCATCGGTCTCGTCGATCACCACAAGATATGTACGCATGCAACCCTCCTCGCCCTGTCAGAAACACCTGTTGCGATAAAAATGCCCGCAAGGCAAGCGAGCGCCCTTGACGCCATGGGCGCAATGTTAGACAGCTTTAAGCGAAAACAGGACTTATTCAGGAAAGATCACCGGCCATGCCCATCAATCTCCAAATGCCTGCGCTCTCCCCGACGATGGAAGAAGGGACGCTTGCCAAATGGCTGGTGAAGGAAGGTGACAGCGTGTCGTCTGGTGATTTGCTGGCCGAGATCGAGACCGACAAGGCGACGATGGAATTTGAGGCGATTGACGAAGGCGTGATTGCCAAGATCGTTGTTCCGGAAGGAACCGAAAATGTGAAAGTCGGCGCCGTGATCGCGATAATCGCCGAGGAAGGCGAAGATGCCGGCGATGTGAAAGCCGCTCCTGCACCAAAAGCCAAAGCGGCTGCCGAGCCCCCCGCCAAGGCAGAAAAGCCCGCGCCGGAACCGACGCCCGAGGCAGAAACCGCACCCGCTACACCGGCACCCAAGGCGGCACCGGAATCCAGCGAAGGCCGCCTGAAGGTCAGTCCGCTGGCCCGGCGTCTGGCGGAACAAAAGAGTGTCGATCTGGCATCTTTGTCGGGTTCCGGTCCCAATGGTCGGATCATCAAGGCGGATATTGATGCAGCAGAAGGCGGCACAGCGCCGGTCAAGAGCGAAGAATCTGCTCCCACGCCAAGTGCAGCTCCGTCATCAAGCCCAGCACCGAAATCCGACGATTTCGATATCCCTCACACCGCCGAGAAACTGTCCGGCATGCGCAAGACCATTGCTCGCCGCCTGACCGAGGCCAAGCAGACAATCCCGCATTACCGGGTCAGCATTGATGTCAATATCGACAAGCTGCTGAAACTGCGCGGCGAGCTCAACGCTTCGCTGGAAGCGCGCGGCATCAAGCTGTCAGTCAACGATTTGCTGATCAAGGCGCAGGCAGTGGCGCTGATGCAGGCACCGGACAGCAACGTCAGTTACACTGAGGAAAATATGATCCGTTACCAGCGCGCCGATATCGCGGTGGCGGTAAGTATCCCCGGCGGGCTGATCACGCCGATCATCACCAGCGCAGATACCAAATCTCTTAGCGCCATCGCCACCGAGATGAAGGACCTTGCCGAGCGCGCCAAGGCCGGCAAGCTCAAGATGCACGAATATCAGGGTGGTACCGCCAGCCTGTCCAACATGGGCATGTTCGGCGTCACCACATTCGACGCCGTGATCAATCCCCCGCAGGGCATGATCCTGGCGATCAGCGCTGGCATTAAAAAACCCGTTGTGATCGATGACAGCGTCCAGATCGCGACGATCATGACCGCCACCGGCAGCTTTGACCACCGCGCAATCGATGGTGCGACTGGCGCAGCGTTTATGAAGGCATTCAAGGAAACCGTTGAAAACCCGCTGGGCATGCTCGCTTGACCGACCTGACCCAGAAAATCCCGGCGATCCGTACCATCGTCATGCCAACCGAAGGCAATCCCTATGGCGTCGCCTTTGGCGGCTGGCTGATGGGTCAGATGGCACAGGCCGGCGGCGCACTGGCGGCTCAGCACAGCAAACACCAGTCGGTTGTCGTGGGTGCCAATGATCTGCGCTTTGAACATCCAGTGGGCATCGGTGACGAACTGTCCGTCTATGCAGAATTTATCAAGATCGGTCGCAGTTCGATGACCGTCCAGGTCGATGCCTATCGCCGGGATCGGCATGAGGATGCAATGATGAAGGCATCGTCGGGCGTCTATATATTTGTGGCGGTGGACGGGGACGGCAAGCCAGTGCAGGTCCCGGCATTAGCCTGAAGATTATCAAAAAGGAAAACCATGGCTAACACTTACGACCTCATCGTTCTCGGTTCCGGTCCCGGCGGCTATGTCGCCGCGATCCGCGCTTCCCAACTGGGCCTCAAAACCGCCATCGTCGAACGCGAAAATCTTGGCGGCATCTGTCTCAACTGGGGCTGTATCCCGACCAAGGCGATGCTGCGCTCGGCCGAGGTGTTTCACAATATGAAACATGCCAGCGACTACGGTCTGGTCGCCGAAAAGATCAGTGCCGATCTCGACGCCATCGTCAAACGCTCGCGCGGCGTTGCGAAACAGCTCAATCAGGGCGTTACCGGCCTGATGAAGAAGAACAAGATCGATGTCGTGATGGGCGACGGCAAGATCACCACCCCCGGCAAGATGACCGTCAAGACCGACAAAGGCGAAGAAGAACTGACTGCCAAGAATATCATCATCGCCACCGGCGCCCGCGCCCGCGATCTGCCTTTTGCCAAGGCGGACGGCAAGCGCATCTGGACCTATCGCCACGCCATGACGCCAAGTGAAACGCCGACCAAATTGCTGGTCATCGGCTCCGGCGCGATCGGCATCGAATTCGCCAGTTTCTATAATGATATTGGCGTCGATGTAACGGTTGTCGAAATGCTTGACCGGATTGTACCGGTTGAGGATGAAGAAATATCCGCTTTCCTCGAGAAGTCCTTGAAAAAGCAGGGAATGACGATCATGACCGGTGCTGGCGTCAAGAGCATCGATGTCGGTGATAAAGGCGTCAAGGCGGAGATCGAGGACGGCAAGGGCAAGAAAGAGAGCCACGACTTCAGCCATGTCATCGTCGCTGTCGGTATCATGCCCAATATCGAGACCATCGGTCTCGACCAGCTTGGCGTCGAACCGGACAAGCGTTTCCATATCAAGACCGATGACCATTGCCGGACCAATATCGACGGCATTTATGCGATCGGAGACTGCACCGGTGGTCCGTGGCTGGCGCACAAGGCGAGCCATGAAGGCGTCATCGCGGCAGAAACCATTGCCGCCAGCCTTGGCAAAGACGCCCATCCGCACATAATGGATGTCAACAATATCCCCGGCTGCACCTATTGCCACCCGCAGATCGCCAGCGTCGGCCTGACCGAAGCAAAGGCCAAGGAAGCGGGCCATGACGTCAAGGTCGGCAAATTCCCGTTTATCGGCAATGGCAAGGCGATTGCGCTGGGCGAGACAGAGGGGTTCATCAAGACCGTGTTTGACGCCAAGACGGGCGAATTGCTCGGCGCCCATATGATCGGCGCGGAAGTGACCGAACTGATCCAAGGCTATACAATCGGCAAGACGCTGGAAACCACCGAGGCGGAATTGATGAACACCGTCTTCCCGCATCCCACGCTCAGCGAGATGATGCACGAAAGCGTGCTCGACGCTTATGGCCGCGTTTTGCATATGTGACTCCTTCTCCCGTGAGGGAGAAGGATAAGAAGGCTTATCCGGCAGGATTAGCCGTAGTTGGATGAGGGCGTTCTGCACTCTGAAGCAAAGTACACGATCACCCAGCTCCGCTAGGCAGCAAGCTGCCAAGCCTGCACAACCCTCCCCCTCACGGGAGAGGGAAGGCCGTCAGCAAACATAAGTTCCCCGCCGCAGGGCGGGAACAAATCACTTTCCTACATGCCCCCAATTGCGCTAGCCTGCGCAGCATGAACGACGCCCACTCCAGAGCAAATACACCCCCCCGAAACAGGCCCCGCTCAGCACCAGGCCGTTTCTTTTCTTTTAACACTGTAAAGTTTGTAAAGTTCACCAGGCTTTTTCATTAAATCAAAAGGTTAAATCCCATGGCTAAGGGTACGCATGACTTCACCGTAGATCCTCGCAACGAGACTATTTTGATCAACGTCAATGGCGTGATGACGCCGCGCGCCGAGGCGGTGGTATCTGTTTTCGACAGCGGTTTCATGCTCGGCGATGGCGTCTGGGAAGGGCTGCGGGTGCACAAGGGCAGGATCGCCTTTCTCGAGGCCCATCTCGACCGGCTGTTCGAAGGGTCCAAGGCCATCGCCATGGATATTGGGATCACTCGAGACGCATTGGTCGAACGGCTTTACGAGACAATCAGCGCCAATGGCATGACGGATCAGGAAGGCGTCCACATTCGCCTGATGGTGACCCGCGGCATCCGCTCGACCCCCTATCAGGATCCGCGGGTGGTGATTTCGCCGGCGACCATCGTGATCATCCCGGAATATAAGGAAGCGCTGCCGAGCACGGTCGAAAATGGCATCCGCCTGTTCACCGTCCATGTTCGGCGTGGCGATCCGGCGGTGCAGGACCAGAAGCTCAATTCGCACAGCAAGCTCAACTGCATCACCGCCTGCATCCAGGCGACCCAGGCCGGGGCGGACGAAGCGCTGATGCTCGACCCGCACGGCTTTGTGGCAACCTGTAACAGCACCCATTTCTTCATCGTTCGCAAGGGTGAGGTATGGACCTCGAGCGGCGATTATTGTCTCGGCGGGATCACCCGGGCCAATGTCATTCGGATTTGCCGGGAGAATGATATAACGGTGTTAGAGAAGAATTTCTCGCTCACCGACGTCTATGGCGCGGACGAAGCCTTTGTCACCGGAACCTTTGCCGGGGTTGTGCCGGCAACCGAAGTCGATGGCAGAATTTTGACCAAGGGCAGGGGCCCAATGGTCGAGCGGCTGCAGGAGCTTTACAAGGCCCTGATCGAGCGTGATGTTGCCTAGTCCCGTTCGTGTCGAGCGCAGTCGAGACACAGATTTGGTTCGCAGGCATCTCGACTTCGCTCGATGCGAACGGTCCGAGACGATGACATGGCGGCATAATCTGTTCACAATCCGAAGCCGACCGCAGGTCATTACCTCTGTTTTTCTCGCACGAAGACACCAAGCCACGAAAAATGCAATTAGACCCGCAACATCTTTGTGCCTTCGTGTCTTCGTGCGAGTCAAAATATGTTGAAGCAAGGTCGCTTCGCGGTGAACAAGCAAACTCCAACAAACTGAGGTGATATCCAAATGACAGTCCGCATCGCCATGTGGTCCGGCCCACGCAATATCTCGACGGCAATGATGCGCAGCTTTGGCGGGCGCAGCGATTGCGCTGTCAGCGACGAACCTTTTTACGGAGCATTTCTGAAGACCACCGGCCAGCGCCAACCGATGGCCGACGAAGTGATCGCCTCGATGGATTGCGACTGGCAATCGGTTGCGGAAGCGATGCGCGGACCGGTGCCGGCCGGTAAAACACTCTGGTACCAGAAACATATGCCGCACCACATGGTGGCCGATGTGTCGATCGCCGATTTTCCCGACCATCGGCATGCCTTCCTGATCCGCGATCCGGACCGGGTGGTGGCGAGCTATGCCGTCAAACGGGTCGAGGTGACGGCCGATGACCTCGGCTATGCGCGGCTGCTGGACTATGTTGATCAAGCGGCATGGATAACCGGCAAAGCGCCGATCGTTTTAGACAGCGCCGACATAGTCCGCGATCCCGGAACCCATTTGCGCGCCTTGTGCTCGGCGCTTGAGATTCCCTGGGACGCGAGCATGCTCGCGTGGCAAGCCGGAACGCGTGAAAGCGATGGAATATGGGCATCGCACTGGTACGGCCGGGTCATCGAAACGACCGGATTTGGCCAGGCGGACAACGCCATGCCCAGGTTGGGAGACCGAGAGCAGGCGATCGCGGACCAGTGCCGCGATGCCTATGAAAAGCTCTCCGCCCTCCGGATCAGATTATAGTGCTCAGCCTTGCGGGCTTGCCTGCTTGCCGATCCGTCCGAACAAAGTTCCGTCGAGCACCAGATAGAGGAGACCCAGGCCAGCGAACCACAAGATGTCATTTTGCGCGATCATCCAGACGATCGACGGCACGAAATTCTGCACGCCGCCAAGAAATAGCGCGGCGACATAAAGCAGTGCCTCAAAAGCGACAAAGGCGCCGCCAAAAGCCATTACCGAAGTGACCAGCGACTGGTTGCCGCGCAGGGCAAATATTGTTTTGGCCACTCCGAGCGTGGCGAGAGCGGTGACGCCGATAGCCAGTCCGTGACCGAAGCTGTTCGCGGTCTGCGGATAGCCGAGGATTAGATAGCCGACCAGCTGGTTGGTAAACCAGGCCGCACCCATCCAGGCGACTGCCTTGCGGAATGGCAATGTCGCCGCCAGCAAGGTTGCGATGGCCGCAAAAGGGAACATGCAGGCCAATGCAAGACTGCCCAGTACCGACGAAGTCGCCAGCACGCCGGCCCAGATATTCTGGACAGACGATGAAGATTGAACGAGTTGCATATGATCATATTCCCTTTTGCTATTGGTTGTCAGAAACGCGCACGCGCTCCCATATAAGCCGAACGCCCCGGAGAGCCAAAATCAGTGGCTGTTTTATAGTTTACATCAAACAGATTGTCGATACGTCCGAAAATTTCGATACCATCACTCACCGGCATGCTCGCGCGAACCCCGGCAAGCGCATAGCCGTCGAGGCGGCGGCTGTTGGCAAGATCATCGAAACTGTCACCGACCATCTGCAAGTCGGCGCCCAGGCTCAGACCGAAGCTGGTTTGATAAGTGGCGTTGAGATACAGGCTGCTCGCCGGACGCCGCGCCAGTTCATTGCCGAAATTGGCACCGGAAGACCGGTTCTCGGTATCGAGCCAGGTATAATTGGCATCGATCCGCAGCCTCTCAACCGGGGCAATCGACAGGACGGCTTCCACGCCTTTTGTGCGGTTGCGTTCGATATTCAGCGTCGTACCGAAGGGACGGCTGCCGCTGGTACACACTTCGGGTGCCGGGTCCGGTGCTACCGGACAGGCGGCGAAGGAAATCTGGTTAAGCGTGTCCCGCTGGAACAGCGTCACGGACATCCGCACTGCCTGTCCGATCAGCGATTGATCGACGCCTATCTCGTAAGATTTTGCGGTCTCCGGCAACAAATCGGGGGTGCCATAGCCAAAGGGACGGTCATCAAGGTCGATCAGGGAAGGTGCTCTAAATCCCTCGGCATAGCTCGCACGGATCGTCGGGCCGTCCTCGCTCAGTCTATAGACCAGGTTGCCGGCCAGGCTGGTATTGCCGCCAAAATCTTCATGCTCGTCGTGCCGGATTCCGCCGGTCAGCGTCAGCCCGTCGGCAGGCTTAAACACGGTCTGGAAAAAGAAGGAATCAATACCGGTTGAGTCTCTCACGCCGCTATTTTCATAGCGGCTATCTTCCTTTTCCGCGCCGAAGACGAAACGCAATTGCTCGATCAAGGTAAAATCCCCGCGATATTCAAACCGCTCCGTCCGCCCTCTGGGAAGCGAGGTGAAATAGGGGCTGATGATGTCGCGGTTGATGTCGGCAATGCTGAAACCAAAGCGATTCTGGAACCGTCCATCCAATGCCTGGGCGTGGATGCTGGCGTTGCCGTAAATTTCCTTCGCCAGCGAAAACTGGCTGTCGTCCGAGCTGAACGGCGGAAAAACACTGTCATTGTCGACCTGGCTGTCCGCATAATAGCCGCTCGCTTCAAAACGGATCGCTTCGGTTATGTCGACCTGCAACTGCCCGGAAGCGGAATATTGGCGATAGCCATCCGGTTCGGTCCCGCCGGAAAATGCGCTGATGCCGTCGGTACGAGCATAGCCGCCACCGATGCTTAGTCCAACTGGTCCCAGCTTGCCCGAAGCATTGCTGACCAAACGCACTGTATCATGCGCGCCATATTCTCCTTGCGCGAACAGGGTGAGATTTTCGGTTGGCCTTTTGGTGGTGATGTTGACCACGCCGCCGACCGCCTGACTGCCCCAGGTGACGCCGCTGGCACCGCGCAGCACTTCCACGCGCTCGATATTGCCGGCCAGCAGATTGCCGAAATCAAAAGAGCCATCCGGTGTCGACGGATCATTGACCCTGATGCCATTGATCAGCACCAGCGTCTGGTCGTTTTCCGCACCGCGAATCCTGACCGAGGATTGCGAACCCAATCCGCCGCTCTGGGTGACGTTGACACCCGGAAGTTCCTGCAAGATTGCGGAAAGTGTAATCGATTGCTGATCGCGAATATCGGCTTCGGAAAGGATCGAGATTGCAGCGCCGGTATCGTCGATATCCTGTTCGATACCGATGGCGGTAACAATGATCTCGCGCTCGTCTGCCGCCAGTGCCGGAGCAGCACAGCAATAAGCAGAAGTCGCCAAAACTGTGGCTAAGATTTGGTATTTATACATTTGGATTCCCTTGTGTTAACGACATAAATTGCCGCTACGCAGGGGAAAACCCCGTTCACCCGACACACCCCGTCCGGCTGAAGAACGACGATATAGGGCAGGTCTCCTGACTTGCGGATCGCTGCTGATATGCCGCCTTCCCAGATCCTCGGATCCAGTGGCATGTGGCATATCGGCTAGCCGCTTACAGTTGCGGGGGCAGTACCGGATTTGAATCGGGCAAAAGCCCTTTTCTCACCGATTTCCCTTTAAATTCTCAATTAAGAGAAACCCTGTATCTGTTATCTCTTTCCCCCAAAATCGATCCGGTTGCAAGCCTCAATGTAATTTTAACCGCGAGTCGAACGCGGTTGCGTTTGACCGATCCGGGCAATGGTGAATGCAATGTTGCAAATTGCGCTTATCCGTCTGATTTAATGTTATATATTCTATCTATGCATTTGCTGATTCCGCTTCGCACCCGGAATCCAATTATGCTATAAGCTATACCTATTTGAGGAATGATCGTCATGATTGCATTTTTGAGTTTCGCCTTGTTCAGCACCGTATCAGCCGCCACAATCGCCGATGCCGATACCGCGCGGGTTGCTTATTCCAACTGCCTCGTCGATTTTACAACAGCTCAACTGGATGAAAAAACCGGTACAAGCGCGTTCAAAAAGGCCGCCGCTGCTATTTGTGCTGATGAGCGGAGTGCCATGATCGCAGCAATGAAAAAAGACGAGATGGAATTTGGTAGTACGGAAAGCGAAGCCAAAAGCTTTGCCACGGAAGAAGCCGATGGTGTGCTATTTTCCTTCACCGATGGTTATGCGAACTTTGCGAGTTCCAATACACGACCCGTCAAAGAGGAATGACCGGCTTGCGGGCTGGCTGCTATGATCCAGAAATTATAGGTTTTTGGTTCTGGTTCTAGCTGGCCCGCTGCGTCGGTGTCGCTCTAGAAGCGCAATCCAACCTGGATATTGATCTTCGGAGATTGGTCTCCGCTCTCAAAGCGATCGCTGCCCACCGGAGCGGCGGCCTCGATACCAAAATCGAGTCTGCCGATCTGTGAGCGCATTCCCCCGCCAGCCGATGCAAGGGAGCCGTCACCCAATCCGGTTCCGATATTGGAAACATAACCGCCGTCGATAAAGGCATAGAGCTGAAACCAGTCCAGCCACTGATTGACGTCGTTAAATTCCTTGCGCAGTTCGGCCAGCCCGAGGACACCTTCATCGCCAAATCGTTCGCTGAAATCATAGCCTTTGCCAAAATACGGACCGCCGATAGCAATCTCATTTGCTGACAGCAGAGGCCGTGAGGCAATTTGCGCATTGCCCGCCAACCGCATGCCAAAACCATCACCCATGCTGAGAATGGAGTTGATCCAGAAATTTGCCTTGGTAAATTCCCCGCTGCCATCGTCACGCGAATTTAGCGGATCACCGCTTCTGCTAGCCCCCAATATTCCCAGCCCTTGTGTTACCCCGACCCCGCCATAGATTCTGCCAATGCCGACATTATAGTTCCCGGAAAAATTCAGTGCGGCGGTCACAATCTGATCATCCTGGAAAAGTGATCCATTTTGTGATTGTTCAACATCTAGATAGGCGAGCTCGGCATTGAGCCATAAATTGACATCGTTGCTGCGTTTCAGGGCATGGCTGACAAAGACGGATGCATAACGATTGCGACCCTGGAGATTCAAATTGCCGAGATTGCTACCCGAGTGGGTTCGTCCCGCAGCGCCGGCTAATCCGATCACCGTTCCACCGTCGCCAAGCGTCATAGCATATCGCGAATATATATATGTCAGCTCTTTTGGTTGGAAAGCAGAGCTGATGACATTGGTGGTTGTTCCCCGTCAGCACCTGTGGCACAAATTTGATGTTGTAAGTTAAGGAGGATTTGGGTCTCGTCGTAGTGACGAAGGAACGAAGATGAGACCCAAA
>Ga0335398_10000507_pt1 | contig 67813 bp, 54 predicted proteins | sample BON03_FD_205742 | JGI IMG/M metagenome (GOLD analysis project Ga0335398, IMG submission 205742) | Freshwater microbial communities from Lake Bonney liftoff mats and glacier meltwater in Antarctica - BON-03 (spades assembly) (version 2) | ecosystem: Environmental > Aquatic > Freshwater > Ice >... | reverse complement strand
ACAACATTTCGATGAGGTATGTCAAAAACCTGGTGCTCGACCATGTGTCAGCCAGCCGGAGCGTCGACGAGACGATGTCGATTTACCATTGTGAGAACATCACAGTTCAATACTCCATGATTACCCAAAGCATGTTCAATTCCAATCATGTTAAAGAGTCTCCTGGATTTGGCGGTATTTGAGGATCAAGCCACAGCAGCTACCACCATAACCTCATCGCCCATCACTCGGGCCGTAACCCGCGATTCGCCTCTGGTTGCGGTAATACGGACTATCGAAACAACGTGCTTTACAACTGGGGGTATGTGAGTTGTTATGGCGGGGAAGTTCAGCAAAAAGGAAACGAAAAATTCAAAGTTTCCACCATCAACATGGTTGCCAATTACTACAAGCCTGGTTCCGCGACTGATCCTGGCAAAGTGGATGTACTTGCAGAGCCATTATCTCGCTGTGAAGACGACAAAGGCCAGTGGTCTGTCGCAGGAAATTTCGTAAAGGGCAGTGCCTCAGTGACAGGTGACAACTGGAGCGGCGTTCGCGACAGCAACTTTATCAAGCCTGATCAACCGTGGGATGCTATGCCGATGGGCGAACAAACTCCGGAAGAAGCCTATCAAACTGTTCTCAGTAATGCCGGAGCAAAACGCGCTGCGGTCGATACTCGTGCCGTTGCAGAAGTCCGCAACGGCACAGCAACCTACGAGGGTGTCTACAAGACGAAGAAGCGTGTTGTTGATCAGTCAAAGATTACCGGCATTATTGATTCACTGAACGACGTCGGTGGCTGGCCCGAAATGGAAAGCACACCCGCCCCCCCAAGACACTGACCCCGATGACATGCCTGACGAATGGGAAACTGCGAACGGACTAAACACAAACGATTTCGAAGACGGGAACAAAGTTGCCGACGATGGTTACACGATGCTGGGGAAATACATAAACAGTCTTGATTGAACGGCGGTACAAAATTCGCCACCTAGCGAAAGTCGTCAAGACTTTCGGCGATAACCATGTGGCCGAAAGCCTTAAAAAAGTTGGTCACTCGATCTATCCAAAATTTCATCACCATGAAAAGAATCAATTTGATAAATCGTTGAGCCGCTTGGCTCATTTGCTCCTTCGGCTGGCTCGTGTTTCAATCTACTGTTGCCGCACGGGCCGACAACAACGGCTTATCGCAGAGGCCCCGTGTGATCGTCACCACTGATGACGAGGTGGATTGATCACGGCTCGATGATCGGTTTCTGCTTTACATCTGCGAATTCGATGTGGCGGGTATTGTGCAAGTAACTCCAGGTTCCAGAAGCTGGTCACAGCGATAAGAAGTGGGGCGAAGCTCAACTAAACACCTACGAACAGGTGCTACCAAATCTACGGAAGCTGGGCCAACAGTTTGGCCAACACATACACCAGGTGACCACACCGCTAACAAAAGTTCAAAGCAAAGTGCAGCTCATAAACGTTTTTTTGCGACGTTGCATGTTGATGCCAGTAACTGCAGCTATTGTTTTTGTGTACTACTCTCACGCCAGAGGGCAGCTTTTAATTGGCTGGCGAAATAGTCAGCCAACTGGCCAGTTGCATGGCCTGCAGCAACTTGGTTTTGCTGAGGAAATGTTGCGAAAGATTACCCGGTGAAATATCAGTCGCTACCGCAACGAGTCGGCTTGTGAATCGGCCTATTCATGTTGATCGAGAACTCGTTTCGCCACGAATTAGGATAAGTTCGCTCGGAGTCTGCCAGCGCGTTGGAACCGCGAATACCTGATCTTATTCTTCGAAACGAAATTGCCGGAGTGCGTTAGGGAACGTTCCGTATTTATTCGAAGGTCCACGTCGCCTGTTTTGGAAACCCTGTACAAATGGGTATCCCAGGGCTGAATCTGGATACATACCAGCGGTCTCGATCTTTAGGAGGATTCGTCCGACGCGTGGAGTCCGCACGCATCGACAATCTCGCGGCTAAAGGTGTGCGTTTGCTTACTTTAATGTCGACGCTCAGTGCCCCGGCTGGGCGGCGATAACGACCGGGGATAATGTCGATTGTACCCGGCACGCTGGATCCGTATGCGCCTCAGAAATAGGTGCCTACGCACGTATCGTAGTTTCACGATTGTCCGTAGATGATGAGAACGAGTCTCGGGTCCAAAGTTATCGCAAATGTAGCGCTACTGTTGCTGGGAGCTTGTGCGGCTCAGGAACCCACAGGCTCAGACACCATCTCGTCATTCATTGATACGCAGTTCATTCGGTTCATGGTGCAGCGATAGAACAGTGCAGAATCCATCAGGATTCTGCACCTTGTTCCATACGGCTGCAATGCATTCATTCATGTCCAACAGCTTAGATTCCGGACATGGTGAGTCGCCCGATAGTTTCCGGCCGCAATGACTAGTGTTGACCGGATACGGCAGGTTGAGATCCACTTGCAAGGACTGGATCAAGGTCAAAACGATCAAGGTTCATCACCTTGTTCCACACCGCGACAAAGTCATTTACGAACTTCTTCTGAGCGTCCTCAGAGGCATAAACTTCCGCGATGGCTCGAAGCTGCGAGTTCGAACCAAACACAAGATCGACAGAAGTGGCAGTCCATTTCAGGTCGCCCGTGCTGCGATCGCGTCCTTCGAAGAAGTGATCGCAGACTGGAGACTTCTGCCACTGAGTGTGCATGTCCAGCAGGTTCACGAAGAAGTCATTTGTTAACGTCTCGGGGCGTTTGGTGAAAACGCCAAGTTGAGAAAGCGGCCCGGATCCAGAGTTGGCATTCAGCACTCGCAAGCCACCAACAAGGACCGTCATCTCTGGCGCAGTTAGCGTTAGCAGGGAAGCTCGGTCGATCAGCAGTTCTTCGCCTGGTCGGTCAATTTGATGGCCAAAGTAGTTGCGGAATCCGTCAGCTTTCGGTTCGAGGACCGCGAACGATTCTACGTCAGTCATTTCCTGCGTTGCGTCGGTGCGGCCAGCAACGAAGGGAACCTGCAAATCGTGTCCAGCCTTTTTCGCCGCTTCCTCAACGGCTGCACACCCGCCCAGGACGATCAGATCGGCGAGCGAAACTTTTCTGCCGCCGGTCAGCGATTTATTGAAGTCCTGTTGGATCTTTTCAAGTACAGGTAATACCTTCGCGAGTTCAGCCGGTTGGTTTACCGCCCAATCCTTCTGTGGGGCTAGGCGAATCCGTGCTCCGTTGGCTCCGCCCCGTTTATCGCTTCCACGAAACGTGGACGCAGATGCCCAGGCAGTCGAGACCAGATCGGAAACAGACAGTCCGGATGCGAGGATCTTGCCCTTCAGAACAGCGATATCCTGCTTGCCAATCAATTCGTGATCGACGACTGGAACCGGGTCTTGCCACAACTGTGGTTTGGCCACTTCTGGACCCAGACAGCGTGAAACTGGTCCCATGTCACGGTGCGTCAACTTGTACCAGGCCTTGGCGAAGGCTAGTCGGAACTCCTCTGGATTCTTGTGAAAGCGTTTCGAAATCTTCCCATAGATTGGGTCCATTCTGAGAGCCATGTCTGTTGTGAACATCATGGGTGCGTGCGTCTTGGTCGCATCGTGAGCATCCGGCACGGTGTTCGCCGCAGCGGGATCCGTCGGAGTCCACTGCCATGCTCCAGCCGGACTTTTAATAAGATCCCAATCGTAGCCAAACAGATTATCGAAGTATTCGTTGGACCACTGTGTCGGGGTGGTGCTCCATGCACCTTCAAGGCCGCTGGTGATTGTGTCGCCCGCGTTGCCTTTTCCGAATTTGTTTTTCCAACCGAGACCTTGTTCTTCCAGGCTGGCTGCTTCTGGTTCCGGACCGACATTTTCCGCACTGGCGGCACCGTGAGCTTTTCCGAAAGTATGGCCGCCTGCGATCAAAGCCACAGTTTCTTCGTCGTTCATCGCCATGCGAGCGAACGTTTCCCGAATGTCCTTAGCTGCGGCCAGCGCACTTGGCTTACCGTTTGGTCCTTCCGGGTTGACGTAAATCAAACCCATCTGCACGGCGGCAAGAGGATTTTCCAGATCGCGGTCTCCGCTGTAGCGTTTGTCACCCAGCCATGTGCTTTCCGGTCCCCAGTAGATATCTTCCTGAGGTTCCCAAACGTCTGCGCGACCTCCGGCGAATCCGAATGTCTCAAATCCCATGGATTCAAGAGCGACGTTGCCGGTTAACACCATCAGGTCAGCCCACGAAATTTTATTGCCGTGTTTTTGCTTGATGGGCCACAACAAGCGCCGGGCTTTGTCGAGGTTGGCGTTGTCAGGCCAACTGTTCAGCGGAGCAAATCGTTGTGTGCCGTAGCCAGCTCCACCTCGGCCATCGCTGACTCGATAGGTACCCGAGCTGTGCCAGGCCATGCGAATGAATAACGGACCATAGTGACCGTAGTCGGCGGGCCACCAGTCCTGCGAAGTTGTCATCAATTCTTTGATATCCTTCTTCAGGACAGCCAGGTCCAGCTTCTTAAACTCTTCGGCGTAGTTGAAATCCACACCCATCGGATTGCTCTTCGCTGAATTCTGATGCAGCATCCGCAGGTTCAATTGATTCGGCCACCAGTCTCCATTTGACATCGTTCCAGCTGCCGTTTGCCTGGCGGCTGCTGGACTGACATCGCCCATTACCGGGCACTTGCTGCTAATCTCCATTTTTCTCTCCGTACTTTCCTGAAGTGATCTTGTCGTTCGCGAATCCTGGGCGAATGTGGAGGCGGCCATACACAGCACGATGAGGCTCGCCGTTAAACGAGTGAAGTGAGTTTTCGATGTCATGATCTATCCTGCGTTTGTGTTTGTAAATCGTCACACATTCCGGAGAGGTTGGTCAGCCACTCCACTGTAAGTATTGCACGGGGGTGTCGCCATATCCAATGCATTCCGGTAATGTGTGCCATGCATGTTTTGCATTGCGTCTGAGTGGAGATGGCCTCATCGAAAACCAAAAAAATGGGGCGACGTTATTTATGGGCAAATTCCAATTCAGGAACGCCTTTCTCCCGAATGCCGCGACACATCCGGCTGTTTCTGATCGCCTTACTGACAGGAACCGTTAAGAAAGGGCAGGGTGTGTGGTGAGTAGCGTTAAATGCTGTTGGCATGAAAGAACGAAAACCTGGTTTCGCCCGAATCTGTGCGGCTTTGATACAGATATCGATCGATAATTGAGCAGCGACGGTCCTTGGCGAATCAGGTTGTGCTCCTGATCGATCAACTCGCTGCGGTTCAGGAACCTGCAAAGGCTCAGTGCTTTCCGTTGTGGCTCCATTTCGCAATGCCTACAGCATGTTTTTTGGATGAAGTCACAAGCCAGGCATCCCCGGGAAGCCACTGTGTTGTCAAGGTCTGAGTTTTAGCTTGGTCTTGTGACTTTAAGTGGTGAAGTGTCTTCTCCGTGCCTGCGCGGCGTCGCTTAACGGGCCGCACAAAATGTGGCTGGGGTGCGCTATGTTCTTTGTCAGACGCCTTGCATGAAACCGGAAACTGCCAGCATTCTGAGTCTCACGCGGTGAAGTTAAGCGTCTTAGGTCGGTCGAATTATTCTGTTCAGACACCTGGAGTTCGGTCAGGAGCTGCCTTGTCATAGGCAGCTCCTGTCTGCAGCATTCGCTTCAAACCGCTGCGGCGCACTTCTCAGTACAAGCACGACGCGTTAACGAGTGAATTCTGCCATGGCTGAATTCACGTGCTCGCGCCGCGTGCTTGTAGATCTGCAAGCAAGGGACCGCCTCTAACGCGGGGATCGTTGATTTGCCACGCGGATACAAAACGCCATCAGGCCGATATTTAGAATCGTGAAACCGATGAATAGTTCAAAGCCGCCTACTCCGGCCGCGGCCTGAACGTTGGACGTTACATTCGAAATGTCGACATGCGCTACGCGAATGACTTCTCGCAGGAAAGCCACACCAACCAGTGCCACCACGTTGCCAGCGGTGACCAGAGATTTTAGGAAAGGTGTCAGCTGTCCCTGTTTAATTTGTTTTGTCCAGCCGATTGCCTGGCAGGCGATTCCGATGACAACCAGCAACAGCCACAATGCTCCTGAACCGGTAAGCTGCGATCGCACAGACGCTTCCAGTGTGGTGATGTAACTGCTGCCAAATACAACGGCCAGCATCAGGCCGCCCAGAGACATCTTTGCCAGTTTGCGAATGTCAGACGTGAAGTGTTCGTTGTGTGCGTTTGAATCTTGCGTTGTGGCAAGTCGAGCATAGTACGCCAGCTGCCATGCGGCCAAAGAACACAGCGAAGGAAATGCTCCGGTTACCCAGGTCAGCAATCGCAACGCCAGGTTTGGCACCGATGCAATCACGTCGCCACTGGCATAGACGTCGGGCCAGCGATTCTGGTCGAGTCCCAACAGGTGATTTGCCGTCCAGCAGAACGCAACAAACAGAAAACTTCCGGCCACTCCAACGGCAAGGCCCGTTCGGGCTGCCAGCGACCACTGCGACACCGTTTTGCTTTTAAGAACATACAATAGGTAGAACCCCACAATTAGAACGGGCACCACCGTCATCCAACGCCAGCCCAGCAGCAGGTTTGATGTGTAGAACTCCTGCCGATAGATGATTTGCACAAACAATAGCGGCGCGACACCGGCCGTGATGGCGGCGCTCAGTGCAAACGGCATCCAGTCGCGGAGCAGTCCGGCCAACGGTGTTTTTGAACGAACCGGTTTAGTGGATCCGGGAAACGCGGCCGCCCACGCCAAATAGATGCTGCCGGCCAGAACATAGGTCATGAAGACGGCGTGCAGCACCAGCGTTAAAACATAAACGACAATGTAGAATGCTAATACGGAATCGAACTGAAATGGGAAAATGTTCATCAGCGATTCTCCCGTTCCATTGATGTGACGGTGGCCGCCTGAGTACCCGCTTCATCAATCCATTTGGCAATTTGCTGTAACGCCTCGGGATTATTATCGGCCGGGAAGTCAGGTGGCCGATCTTCCTGTACCCAGCGAATGTAATACACCAGAGCATTCAGTTCTTCGGCCGTTCCGGCGAAGGGCGGCATGAACGGTTTTGTCTGCTGCAGTTTGGCAATGTTCATCTGCATTTGTTCGATGTCCCACGATTCAGTCAGGTGAGCGACGGCGTTGGAACCTTCCATCGTATGACAGACGGCACATTGTCGACGAAACACTTTCGCACCCAGAGTGACTGTGTCGTTTGGAAGTGCAGTTTCGTGAATGACGGGATATGGATCTTTTGTGACTGACCCCGTTTTTCTGAGTTCGGCGACTTCTTCCGGAAGTATGCCGCTGGAATATAAAACATGGCGAATTGAGTATGGCTTCCGCGATCCTTCACGAACAAATTCGCCTCCGGCGGTTGCACCAAAGGCCAGCAGCAACAACAGCGTGGCAGTGGCACCATTGATATACAGACGCTTCATCCACAGGCCGATGACCGCGTAGCCTCCGATTGCCACCGATGCGCCGACAGAAATCATAAAGAACAGCATCATCGCGGGGCTGCCACCCAAAACCCAGCTGCGACTATCAGCGGGCATTGACATCAGAAACCATGCTCCCAGCACAGGCATCGTCAGCATTGGGGCCATTAAATGGGCGGCCCGGTTGATCAGCGACTGCTGACCAGGTCGGTCGAGATTCGGAATCATGTTCACGACAACGCAGCCAGCCAGCGACGCCAGAGTCAGGCATACAACTGTGCGGAAAAATAAGCTCGGCCAGAAGCTCGGATTGAAAAAACCGTCGGCGATCGATTTTGTTTCCAGCCATGAATCCGGTGTCAATTGCCAGGACAGAATGCCATTGATCCAGAACAGGCTTGACCATGCCGCAAACGTATACAGCACTAGAAGTGTCAGAGACGCTTTGTCAGACAATCGATCGTGATAGCGGTAGAAACAGTAGCCAGCGACGATTTCGAGGCAGAAGAATGACCATTCGGTAGCCCAGATCCAATGGAAATTGAAAACCATTTCTCCAATAGTCGCGGCGCTGATTTGGATCGAAGTAAACCAGATGCCAACGCCCGTTAGCGCTCCCAGTACAAAGCTGATCATTACCAGCACTTTGAAGTATCCGTGAACGAACTGTCGAGCCAGTTCATTGCGGCCGGTCATCGCCAGCCACTGGAAATAACACAGCAGAAACCCACCGCCGACCGCAAACTGAGCCAGAAAGACGTGGAAGATCGCGACTGCGGCCATTACCAGACCAGGCATTAATGGCCCATAATCGTTAACCGGATAAATGTGACTCATGGTTGTCTTCGATCATGCATCAGTGGAACTGTTGCGGACAGATTTTGTGTCGCTGCGGTATTTCGATCCGACTCGCAAAGTTTAAATGTCAGCCTTTGTAACCGACGGCTTTGCGTGAACTGGGAACGTTAGCAGGTTCGAGCCTCCCTTTGCTTCTGCGTTTCCGTTGTTTGTCTTCGCAGGTAACAATCTGATCAATGCTGCGACAGCTATTCCGGAACTCCGGAAAGTAAACGACGTTAAGCAGCGACCAGGTGGCGATTTTAATATCTCCACAAGCAGCGACCAGGTGGCGATTTTAATATCTCCACAAGCAGCGACCAGGTGGCGATTTTAATATCTCCACGGCCGTCGCGAATGTCAGACTCACCTTACGGACTTTTGTGAACACCGCTTGTAGACTTCTGAAATTCCTGTTGTTCAACAGACGTTTCCTGATTCTCAGCACTTTCTGATGTGGCTTGATCGACAATGATATTTCAGTGGCTAAAGAATCGACGACGAGCCGCATTGAGGCATCGCCCATTTCCGGATGACTGGAATCAGATCATCGCGGCCAACGTGCATCATGATCGATTTCTGAACGTCGAGCAGCGGGCACAGTTAAGGCGATTTGTGCAGATACTTGTTGCCGAAAAAAACTGGGAAGGTTGCAATGGCCAGCTGATCGATGATGAAGTTCGTGTCACGATTGCGGCTCAGGCAGCGCTGCTTACGTTGACCAGCAACGATTTTCTGTTCGATCATGTTTTGTCAATTCTGGTCTATCCCGAAGCGTATTGGGCCAGGGGGCTGGAATCCACCGGTGGTATTATCACCGAGACGCAGCAGCATCGTCTGGGCGAAGCGGTCTGGCAGGGGCCCGTCGTTCTTTCGTGGGATGATGTGCTGTCCGGCGGTCGCCGTGAGTACCGAGCCAGCAATCTGGTGCTGCACGAATTTGCTCATCAGCTGGACATGATGAACGGTCGTTTCATCGATGGGATTCCACCGCTGGAAAGTCAGTTGGAACTGGATCGCTGGGTTGATGTGATGCAGCCAGCTCATGAACAACTGGTTCGTGATTGTTCACACCGGCGTGCTAAAGTGATCGATTGCTATGGAGCGACCAACGCGGCAGAATTCTTTGCCGTTGCGACAGAAACGTTTTTTGAGAATTCCATGGAATTGTGCCAACACAATTTGGAACTTTACACACTGTTCAAAGACTACTTTGGCCTGGATCCGATTTTATGGGGCCACGCGTGAAAGTTGATTGATGCCGCAAAACCGTTACGTTCATTTTGTTTTATTAGTTGCGATGTTACCTGTCGCTTCCCGTTCATCCGCGGATGAAGCCGTCACTTCCGGTTCAAAAGAACAGCAGACTGACGCGGTGGTGCCAGCGATAAAGATTGTTCTGGCAGGTGATTCCACCGTAACCGCCAACGCCGGATGGGGAACCGGGTTCAGCAGCGTGCTTCGGCCCACAACAAATTGCGTAAATCTCGCTCAGGGAGGGCGGAGTTCTCGCAGCTTTCGAGCAGAGGGGTGGTGGCAGAAATGTCTTGATCAAAAGCCGGATTATCTGCTGATTCAGTTCGGCCACAACGACCAGCCAGGCAAAGGTGCAATGCGAGAATCTGCCGCTGACGGCGCGTTTCGTGAACACTTACGCGGATATGTCGACGAAGCTGTGGCGGCAGGTATTCATCCTGTTCTGATAACATCCCTTGCTCGTAGACGCTGGGATGCAGACGGACATATTGATCCCACACTAGCGGCATACGCCGCAGCGACGCGCATTGTTGCTAAGGAAAAAGGCGTACCATTGCTGGACCTGAATCGGCTAAGTATCGAGCACTGCAATAACATAGGGCCGGAAGCTTATCGGGCATTCGAGCCGACGACCGAAAAAGGGGCCGACCATACTCATTTGAATGCCGAGGGCAGTGTGGTTGTCGGCCGGATTGTGGCTGCCGAATTGATTCGGATTATGCCTGAATTGAAGGCAGTCATTCAGGAAAACCTACTGGCAGATAGCGAAGATCTGATCGACGCAGACGTTGCTCATCATCTGACCCTGTCGGAAACAGAAGCCACAATCAGCATTAATGACGGAAATCAGACGGTTCTTGTTTACAACAAAATTTCTCCGCCTGTACCCGACGGCATGGATTCGATTTATCGGCGCAGCGGCTTTCTGCATCCGGTATTTTCGCCCGGCGGAAAAATTCTGACCGCGACGTTTCCGTTTGATCATGCTCACCAGCATGGAATCTTTAGCGCTTGGGTGAAAACAACATATGATGGTCGCAACGTCGATTTCTGGAACCTGGCCGGACGGACGGGCCGCGTTCTGCATCAACGTGTCGTGTCGCGGTTTCGTAACAGCGACGCGATTGGATTCGAAGCAGAACTTATCCATCGCGCTGTTGAGGCACCGGCGGTGGATGTACTTCGCGAACGATGGAAAGTTTCGGTCCGTCCTAGTGATGGCACTTTTTATTGCTTTGATCTGGATTCAGTCCAGCAGGCTTTAACAGATACGCCCCTGGTTGTGGAAAAGTAACACTATGGTGGATTCGCTGTGCGAGGCCGTGTGGGCTGGTTGTCGTTCAAGGAAAAACGGCAGGATTCGGTTGACGAAGTTCGTGAACCGAATGACTTTCTGAACGACCATGGATCTGGTCGTCTGGTTGGAAATCACGAACATGCGAAGTGGGTGTCGTTGTCAGGAAAGATCAGTGGTGCTGATGCGAGTATTACAGTGCTGTGTCATCCGGATAATGTTCGAGCACCCCAGTCGGCAAGGCTTCATCCGTCAAAACCATATTTCTGCTTTTCACCATGCGTGGATGATAGGTTTGTTATCGACAAGGGCCATCCGCTGACATCCCGCTACCGATTTCTTGTGACCGACTGGCCTGGTGATCCGGATTGGATTAATTCACAGTGGCTGATTTATCAGAATACTGTCAGATAGGTGTTCGGACGGGAAATCTATCCTGATGTCTCGGGAAGGCCGTGGGCAGTTTGTGTTCACAGCGCGTCCTGAATGCCGAAATGCCATAATCCCGATTATGGCGGCTAGTCAGCGACATTCCGTATGATGATTGCCACAGCCTGCGAGGCGACGTACATTCGGTGATTGCCAGCTACTTCCGGGCGTAGATTGCCGAATGCTGTTGTTTTTGGCAGGCCTTGTTGTTTCGCCACGTGTTGCTGGTCGCATTCATCAGGCGGGTGCCGAATCGAAAACAAAAGGCGGCGGCAGTTAATGTCTGCTGCCATGTTAAATACGTGAGTGTCTTCTATGAAACTGACTACTGTGATGTCCCGTTTTTCTCTTCGCCAGTTGCTCGCGATGTGTTTTGGTCTTGGCGTGGCCCAGTGCGTGCTTGTCAGTCAGGCTTTTGCATTTGATGAACCCGTCGTTCAGGGACAGGTTGTTGATGTTGCAGAAGCGGCAGAAAAAAAAGACGATGATAAGTGGTTAATCGAATCGCCACCGGGAAAGCAGACTGTGCAGTCGATCGACGTTGACGAAGGCACGTGGATCACAGTTGATGTTAGTCCGGACGGCAAAGAAATTGTGTTCGATCTGCTGGGCGATCTTTATGTGATGCCCATTTCGGGTGCCGATGGAACCAGCGGAATCTTTCCCCGCCCGTTAACGTCCGGCGTCGCCTGGGATTTCCAGCCTCGCTACAGTCATGATGGCAAGTGGATTGCATTCACCAGCGATCGCAACGGTAAAGCAGGCAAAGCTGGCGACAATATCTGGGTTATGGAACGAGCCACGGGAGAACTGCGGCAGGTTTCAGATGAGTCCTTTCGATTGCTGAACGGTCCCGCATGGTCTCCCGATGACCAGTATCTGGTAGCTCGCAAACACTTCAGTAGTCGGCGTTCTCTGGGGGCCGGTGAAGTGTGGATGTTCCATCGTGATTCGGCCAGCACAAAGTCGATGAGCGGTGTGCAGCTGACGAAGCGTCCGAACGATCAGAAGGATGTTAACGAGCCTGCGTATTCACCGGATGGTCGCTATCTTTATTATTCACAGGACACGACGCCGGGCGATGCGTTCGAATATGACAAAGATTCGAACGGTCAAATCTATGTGGTCAAGCGGTTAGATCTGCAGAAAGGCGAAACCGAATCTTACATCACTGGTCCTGGAGGAGCATGTCGGCCAACGCCATCGCCTGATGGAAAGACCATCGCGTTCATACGCCGAATCGGTCCGAAGACGGGGCTGCATCTGTTCGATACTGAATCTGGTGCAGTCAGGCTTGTGTACGATCAGCTGGAACGTGACATGCAGGAAGCATGGGCCATTCATGGAGTCTACCCAGCGTTTTCCTGGACGCCGGACGGGCGATCCATCGTTATCTATGCGAAGGGAAAGATTCGTCGGATCAACGTTGAAGACGGCGCAGTTAGCGTGATTCCGTTTCGTGTTAAAGATACCCGTGCCGTCACTGAAAGTCTGCGTTTTCCTATTGAAGTTGCTCCTGTTGAATTTGACGTCAAGATGCTTCGCTGGGTGCAGACGTCACCCGATGGAACGCTGGTTGTATTTCAGGCGTTAGGTCAATTGTATGTTCGCAATTTGCAGACGGGAGCGGTTCGCCGCCTTTCCGGCCGCAAAGACGAATTTGAATTTTGTCCCAGCTTTTCAAGAGACGGACGCTTTGTTGTTTACACGACGTGGAACGATCAATCGCTGGGTTCGATTCGGATTGTGTCGGTTGCGAACCCAAACGAAAATCGCCCTTTAACGGTGCGGCCCGGACATTATAAAGATCCGGTGTTCTCGCCTGACAATCGTGTTGTGGTGTTCGAGAAATCCAGCGGCGGAATGTTGACTTCACCGCTGTGGTCGCACGAACCGGGCATCTATCGCATTGAAATGTCCGGAGGTCAACCGAAGCGGATTTCCCAAGAAGGAAGCCGGCCGCAGTTTGGGGCCGATTCTGAACGCCTGTTTCTGCAGCGTACGAATTCGGAAAAGGAAGCTGACAACTTAGCTCTTTATTCCATAGATCTGAGTGGCAACGAAGAACGCGAACATTATGTCAGCAAATGGGCGACCGACTATTGTATCTCGCCAGATGGTTCGCAGATCGCATTCGTAGAACGCTTCAATGTGTACCTGGCACCGTTTGTGAATACGGGCGGCACCATTGAAGTTGGCCCAAAGTTTGAAGGACTGCCGGTTCGTAAACTCAGTGCTTCGGCCGGCGACTGGCCACACTTTTCGGGCGATGGAAAGCGGCTGCAATGGTCGCTGGGATCAGAACTGTTTACTGCTGAGATTGGCGAATTTATGGTTCCGCCGGTTAAAAATGAAGGTGATGATGAGGTGGGAGAACCGAAAGCGACTTCCGTTAATATCGGCTTCAAGGCAAAGCACGCCAGACCAACCGGAAGTCTGGCGTTGGTTGGTGGCCGCATCGTCACCATGGGGGCCGCGGGCGTCATTGAAGATGGTACTGTTGTGATAGAAGGAAATCGCATTACGGCCGTTGGGGCAAGCGGTGACGTGCAGGTTCCCGCGGGGGTTCGCATTGTTAACGTCGCCGGCCAGGTAATTCTGCCGGGATTCATCGATGCTCACGCACACGGACCTCAGGCTTCAGAAGGCATGACCCCACAGCGCAGTTGGGTCGACTATGCCCGATTGTCATTTGGGGTAACCACGATTCATGATCCGTCCAATAATACTCAGAATATTTTCTCAGCCAGTGAACTCACCAAAGCCGGGCTCATCACGGCTCCGCGAACGTTCTCGACGGGAACGATTCTTTATGGAGCAACCGGCAGCTTTAAGGCGGAAATTGAAAGTTTTGAAGATGCTCTGTTTCACTTGAAGCGAATGAAGGCGGTCGGAGCGTTTTCCGTCAAAAGCTATAATCAGCCTCGTAGAGACCAGCGACAGCAGGTGATCGCTGCGGCTCGCGAACTGGAAATGATGGTGGTGCCGGAAGGCGGTTCGACGTTTATGCATAACATGACGATGATCGTCGATGGGCACACGGGCATTGAACATACCTTACCCGTACAGACGGCTTATGACGATGTGATGGATCTGTGGCGCGGAACGGGTGTCGGTTACACTCCCACATTATGTGTCGCCTATGGAGGCATTTCCGGCGAACAGTATTGGTACGAAGTTGATGATCTGTGGGAACATCCTCGCCTTAAGAAATTCCTGCCGCCACACATTTTGAATCCTCGTTCACGCCGCCGCAGCAAATCGCCATTGGAAGACTACAACCATATTCGCGTGGCAGAAATTGCGAAACAGGTTGTCGACGATGGCGGACTGGTTCAGGCTGGCGGACACGGCCAGTTGAACGGCATCTGTACTCATTGGGAACTCTGGAGCTTTGTACAGGGAGGCATGACGCCACTGCAGGCTTTGCGCAGCGGCACTTTGCATGGAGCGAAATATCTTGGGCTGGATCGAGATCTCGGTTCCATCGAAGTTGGTAAGCTGGCCGACGTTGTGGTCATCGAAGTGGGAGCCGATCCGCTATTGAACATTCGAGACTCGCAGAAGATCCAGTACACGATCGCCAACGGCCGCCTGTTTGAAGCGGCTACGATGAACGAAGTTGGTGGTGAGCCCGGCCCGGCGTTCTTCTGGGAAACCGAAGGGCAGGGCGTCAGCTTTCCACTGCCCGGCATTCCTGGTTGCGGCTGTCAGCGTTAGTTGCGTGTACGCGTCAGCCGTTCGGGCTGTTGCCAGTGTTCGGTCGGTTCACTCTGTCGTAAGCAATCGGCCTTCGCCGGAAATTGTTTCCAGAGTGCATCGGTGAATGCGATATCGGCAATCGTAGGCCCCGATGAATAAAGCGACAGAACTAGGAGTCTTCCAGTAATCTGACAGTGACAAGTTGTCCGGGGCACCCGTGTGATAAACGATTGTTCGGCCATCTACTGACATTGCGATGCTGCCTTTGCGGACAGTTGTGATCACCTGCGAAAGCTGGTCCTTCTGGAAAACGTTTCCGGCAAATGTCGTTTCGTTACCAACATTGCGACCATCAATGTTTTCAATTGCCGAACTTGCAACATCACCGTTTGCATAGTTGAATAGAGTCGTAAAACGGTTTCCTCCGGAACGCTGCCCGATCAGGAATCCGTTTGGCGGATCCAGTGGTTCAACGATTAAGGTTAAACGGTATTCTTCGGGTGGCGAATATGGTAGCTGAATTCGAGCTCCGAAACGCTTTGGGCTTTCCAGTGTGCGTTCGTTTTTCGTCCAGTCGCCGACACTCCAGCAGGAGTCTGTATTTATCAGTTCCAGCAAATTGACGCCTGTTGTGGGGACCGTATCAACAATTTCAATGCCCGCTGATTCTAATGATTGCACGATCAAATCTGTTGAGAGCGTGGATGGCATTGGGGGTTGCTGAGGATCTGTTCTTACCTGAAAATATCCCCACAATTCTGCCGTTGATCCATCTTTCAGCATGGCGTCAATTCGATAGCTCACAGGTGTTGCTCGATCAAACGTTCCCACAGTGGCGAACTGAGGCGCTGTGTCAGTCAAGGCTTGAGGCACTTCAATCCACGGGCCATTAACGGCCGTTTGGTAGCGAACTCGCACTGTCTTTACGTCAGCGTGCTGCGGCCAGTCGAGCGCTAACTGCACGGGCTGCCCGGGTTTAGGAACAAGCGGTTTGGGAATTGCCCGGAACGCGGAAAACAACTCAAGCGACGCGTCAATTTCATTGTTTCCTGGCTCCCATCCCATGCGGAGTTTCTGTTCTTTGTCGACGGACGATTCGCTGATCCAGCCGCGATACTGCCCCATGCTCATCACTGAGTCGTTTCCAGTTTCAGGATGCGGCAGTCCGACTGTGTGGCCGCAGCCTTCGTGATAAACCACGCAGTCCGAGCCTCGATACGGAACCCGCCAGCCGTCCGCACTGACCAGCCCCCAGCCGACTCCGCGATCTGCCAGATAGGTCGCTCGAGCGCCGCCGGATGTGGCTCCGGGAAAGTGCTGCAGCCCCGTGTAGTTACCTTCGAATTCAAACGTGCCGTCCTGCGGGTGCAGCCGATAGAAATCATCCAGAGGTCGCCAGTTAACTTCGCTCAGTACCAACAGAATAGGAAATGCATCCTGTTTGGTCTGAGCAAATTTCAGCCTCCGATCAGCTTCTCTGAGTGTGCGAAAGAAGATTGCGTTGGCATCACCTTCGCGAAGTTCGGCTGTTGTTGATTCAGAAATCAACGGCGTTTCCAGGACGTTTGCTCGCATCGTCGACTGGTCCTGAAATTCTCGGGTGTGAAACTGTTCGATACGTCTGGCAAAGTAGTTGACGCGATCCTCCCAGTCCGGCAGCGGCTGGCGATCCGATGGCACAAAGTAAACAACAGTGACTTCGATGTTTTCGGTGTCATGTCGTCCATCCCAGGTTTTCGTGCCGGCAAAAACTGAGGCCACAGGCATCAGTAACAAAGTGAGGATTGATAGGAAGTTTTTCACGTAAACGTATTCCTGAACTGTCTTCCAGAACTGCTGTTGTAAATGCTCGAATGTCAAACCGCGTATGCCACTTTGGCTCGCGGCCGAAATCAGTGAGGCACAATTTCGAACACGGCAAACACCGGGCAGTGGTCCGACGCCATCGGTTCGTTGATAACGGTGGTGGTCTTGAGTCTTAGCGAACTGCCGCGGTGGAAAATGTAGTCAATACGCGTCGTGGGTTTGCTGGATGGTGCAGACGGTGACGCGGGTGAATCGATGTTGTTTTCCCATTTTTTCTGCAAAATGGATACCGGTTCGGAATCTGGTGTCGCATTCATGTCTCCCGCCAGAATTGCGCTGCCATCATCTGTCGCGAAGAAGTTGTTGATGGCGCGTGCTTCCGCAACTCGATCTTCAGGCAGGTTGTGTTGAAAATGAGTGCTGATGAATTTTAAAGGTTGCCCATTTGGCGCGGTCACCGTCACTGCAATGGCACCTCGCGGATAAGTTGTTAGTTCCGGAGTCGCTTCTGTGTATGGCAGGGGTTGAATGTGAACGTCAAGAATCGGTAGTTTTGTCAGCACGGCATTGCCATACAGGCCGCCTTGATAGTGTTGAGTTGGTCCATATCGCACGGCAAGTCCCGTGAGCTCGCCAAGTTTTCGAGCCTGGTGAACACGGCCTGATCGTTCGACGCCGACATCCACTTCCTGCAGGGCCACAAGATCAGGTTGCAGTGTTTTAATTACTTCGGCCAGACGAGGTAGATTGTATTCTCCATCGTTGCCCTGTCCGTAATGGATGTTGTAACAAAGAACTTTCAGCGTTGCTTTCGGTTCGGCTGCGGCTGCAGATTTGAAAGTGGCGATGGCAAGCAGAAGTGCCAGGCACCAGTTGCGGCCTGTGATGTTGCTTCGAATTGTTTTCATAAACTGTTCCTTCAATTTGAACACTACAATGCGCGGGCAGTCATTGATGGGAGCACCGCGCGAACCAGATTTCGAGCCAAACGCACGGCGCCTTGAACGGGTTCCGGGATAAGATGAATGGTGGCGTTAAGAATGTCTAAGTCAGCAAGTACGCGTCGGCGAAAATCGTGCTGATTCAGGATGACTCCGCCAGTCAGGGCGACGGGGAAAATGGCCGTCTTCAGGTTCAGCTGACTAGCGACCGTATTCGCCATGATTGCCAGATCGCTTGCGGCTGCGTCGATGATTCCGTCGGCCACGGAATCGCCGCTGTTTGCACAGTCGAAAACACAATCGGCCAGGCTAGCGATTGCGTCTCGCGTCATCGCTGCGTCGTAGAGTTTTGCAATCAGCTGGTTCGCGGCGTTGACGGAAAGGCGTTTTTGAATCGCTGGCAGCAGGGTTGTCTGTGGACCTCGGCCATCCGCTGCTTTGGTGGCAGCCTTCAATCCGGCAAGGGCGATTGCATACGCGCTGCCTTCATCACCCAGCAGGTAGCCCCATCCGCCTGTCCGGTGCTGGATTCCTGCCGCGTTGCGGCCCCACGCCAGCGAGCCCGTTCCACTTATTAGTGTGATTCCCACAAGATTCGGGTTTGCTGCGGCCAGTACCGTTTCGGCGTCGTTTGTGATGCAGGTTTGGTTCGCAAGCCCTTCTGCGTCTGCCCACTGCTGAAGACGTTGCTGTTCATCTGTCCGTCCCGCACCTGCGGCGCCGATGCACAACGCTGACACTTGTCGGGGGGCTAGTTCGGCCGCCAGAAATGCTTCGCTAACTGCCAATTGAATGGCTGCTGTCGCGCTGGCGAATCCGACCGCGCGAAAGTTACCGGGCCCCGCTTGACCTATGCCAAGCGGACGACTGTTGCCCGTGTCTGTTTCTGACGCAATCCATGCCGTTGTTCTTGTGCCGCCAGCGTCAACACCGATGACTAATGACTCAGCCATGGACGTTCCTGTCTTTGCGCGATGAATCACACAACTTCAGGGCGAATCGCAACTGGCCGGCCGCCGCCTTTAACAGACGCCGAGCGTCTTCCGGTGAACATCGAGCTCGAATGGCCACCACGGCTGTCTTCAGTTCACCGTTGCACGCGGCAAGGTGTGGGTCGACCTCGGCTTCGCTTAGTCCCGTCAACTGCGAAGCCAGTCTGCGTGCTCGGGCAACCAGTTTTGTATTTGTCGCTTTCAGGTCGACCATCAGGTTGCCATAGGTTTTTCCCAACTGCACCATCGTGCCCGTCGTGAGTATGTTGAGAACCAGTTTGGTAGCCGTGCCAGCCTTCATTCGCGTTGAACCGCTGATGACTTCCGGGCCGACAACGGGAACGATCATTAAGTCCGACACGGGTTCCAGTTCGCTGTTTGCATTGCATGAAAAGCCAATCGCAAATGCGCCAATCTGCTTCGCATATTTCAGCCCGCCAATCACATAAGGAGTCCGCCCGCTGGAAGCGATGCCGACAATTACGTCTTTGCTGCTGAAATTTCTGTGCTTCAGGTCTTCCACGGCGACTTCGGGGTAATCTTCGATCCCTTCCGCAGCGCTGTGCAGCGCGTTGTAGCCACCGGCAATAATTCCAATAATCATTTCCGGCGGAGTACTAAACGTCGGAGGGCATTCGGAGGCGTCCAGCACGCCAAGTCGTCCGGATGTGCCGGCTCCCAGATATATCAACCGACCTCCGTTGCGAATTCGGTCGGAAATGACATCAATGGCGCGAGCTATCTTAGTTGCTTCCCTGGCAACGGCTGTCGGCACCGACGCATCTTCTGAATTCATCAGGTTCACAAATTCGAGAGCGCTCAGTTTGTCTATTTCGGTCGTTGCGGGGTTGATCGATTCGGTCGTTAAGTTGGACATCTTGACGCTGCTGTTCCGGTGGCTTTGTGGGCAATCATATTCGACTGGCGTTCATGTTGTCGAACAATGTTAGTCGTTGGAAGCGTGCGGCGGAGGAATACGCCGGAATCGTTGATCAATTGAAGCACCGGTGGCAACTGCCAGAAGCGGCTGTGAGACTGTTATTGCCATGTGGTTGCTGGTTAGACTTCCCGCTGCGGGAAACATGTTGCCGCTGCGGCCGGTTTTCGGCATGCCATTGTTGTGATTTCCAGCGGTTGCTCGTTTAACGTTGACGCTCTGTCTTTTTCAGCAGGTTCAAACGTGAAATTTTATGCTCGGAATATTTGACATTCTGGTGCTCTGTGCGGCACTGGCGGTTACCGTGTTGATCGGGTACCGATCCAGCAAAGGGAACAAAGATGTTGAGTCTTACCTGCTGGGCGGTCGCGACCTGCCATGGTGGGCGATTCTGGGAAGTATTGTGGCGACTGAAACCAGCACGGCCACGGTGTTAAGCCTGCCCGGTGTTGGCTTTGGTCCAGTCGGCATGAAGTTTTTGCAGCTGGCAATTGGGTACTTCATCGGACGCACAATCGTGGTCCGTGTTCTGCTGCCTCTGTATTTTAAGGGAAAGCTGTTTACGGCCTATCAGGTTCTGGACCTGCGATTCGGCCCTGCGACGCGAAAGACGGCTTCGCTGCTGTTTCTGGTGACTCGTAACCTTGGCGACGGACTGCGATTGTTTCTAGCCGGAATTGTGCTGCAGTCGATGATCGGCTGGTCGTTTGGTGCCAGTATCTTGATGATGGGCACGGTGACGATTGTCTATACGTGGTTCGGTGGATTGAGATCGGTCGTCTGGAACGATTGCATACAGTTTCTGATTTACATGATTGGTGGCATCGCATCGCTGTTTATTATCGCCAATCGAATTCCCGGTGGATGGGACAGTCTGTGGACGTTTGCTGAACAGCACGACAAGCTGCAGGTGCTGGACTTTCAGTACTCCATCGGCAACGCGTTCAATATCTGGGCGGGCGTTATTGGTGGAGCCGTACTGACGATTGGAACCCACGGTACAGACCACATGATGGTGCAACGCTACCTGAGTGCTCGAAGTCAGGCCGATGCGGGACGAGCCATCTTTCTAAGTGCAGTTGTCGTGTTTCTGCAGTATGCATTGTTTCTGTTCATCGGCGTGCAGCTGGCATGTTACTATTCGTATTCGCCGGAATTGACGTTTGAAAAGAATGACAGAATATTTGCTCACTTCATTGTGAACTCGTTTCCTCAGAATACAGGGCTGGTTGGACTGATGCTGGCCGCAATTTTGTCTGCCGCGATGTCTACGTTAAGTAGTTCATTGAATTCTTCCGCGTCGGCGTTTCTAAGTGACTTCTATATTCCTATGTGCCGAGAAGAACCGTCGGCTGATCGCCAGCTAATCGTTTCGCGACGTCTGACACTTGTTTTTGGATTGCTGCAAATGGCGATCGGCTTTTTCGCGATGCATCTGGGGGATACGGTTGTCGAAAACGCGTTGAAGATCGCCGGTTTTTCCGGCGGGCTGTTGCTGGGCGTGTTTCTGCTTGGCGTGTGTGTACAATCTGCTAACCAGTCGTCTGCGTTGATTGGAATGGCGGGCGGATTTGTCGTGTTGGTCTATGTTCAGTTTTTTCTCAGAACAGCCGATGGTGAAGCACTTGTTGCCTGGCCGTGGCTGGCGATCATCGGCACTGTTTCGACGCTTGGTGTTGGTGGCCTTATGAGTTTGATCAAACCCGCAAAGTCGGAAAATCAATGATGAACAGGTTCGTTTTTCAATTCGTGTGTCTCGCGGTTGTCGTCTTAATGTTGAATGCGGAAGCCGTAGCACAGGGGGCCGTGCTGACCGGAATTGATGTGCTGCAGCGAGATCAGTTTAAGCAGCTTTCCGGGCAGCGGATCGGACTGATTACAAATCATACCGGTCGAAATACTGACGGTATTGGCACGGTGCAGCTACTGCATGATGCTGCTGACGTGTCGCTGGTGGCACTGTTTAGTCCGGAACATGGCTTCGAAGGAAAACTGGATGTGTCGAAGATCGGCAACACGACGGATGGGGAAACCGGACTGAAAATATTCAGCCTGTATGGCAGCACGCGTCGTCCGACCGCGGAAATGCTGGATGGCGTAGACACAATCGTGTTCGACATTCAGGACATCGGCAGTCGTTTCTACACCTACGTTTCTACAATGGGTGAGGCCATGCATGCGGCGGCCGAACACCACAAGCGGTTCATTGTTTTGGATCGCCCGAACCCGATCAATGGACTGGACGTGTCAGGGCCGATGCTGGATTCCGGAAAAGAGTCCTTCGTGGGGTTTCATTCGCTGCCGGTCAGGCACGGAATGACCACTGGCGAACTGGCCATGATGTTTCGCAGCGAATTGAAGCTGGATCTTGATCTCATCGTGGTGCGGTGCGAAGGCTGGCAACGGTCGTACTTTTGGGATCAAACCGGGCTGACATGGGTGAATCCTTCGCCCAACATGCGCTGCCTGACTCAGGCGCTGCTTTATCCCGGAATGGGGTTGATGGAAACAACAAACGTTTCCGTTGGACGAGGCACAGACACTCCATTCGAAGTACTGGGAGCTCCCTGGATAGACGGGCGAACGCTGGCAACCGAGTTGCACGCTCGCGGTATTCCTGGCGCTACCTTCGTTCCCATCGAATTTACTCCGGCCGACAGCAAGTTCAAAGACGAGCTGTGTGGCGGGATTAATGTGGTCATCACTGATCGCCTTGCTTTTCAATCGTTACGAACAGGATTTGAAATTGCGACGGCCGTTCAAAAGCTATATCCACAGAACTGGACCGCTAAGTCGTATCTGCGGTTACTCGGCAACCAGGCCACACTGGACGCGATTGTCGACGGTGCATCCACGGCAGATGTACTGAAATTTGCCGCCGTCGAAATTGACGACTTTCTGTTGCGACGCAAAGCGTTTTTGTTGTACGAATAGTTTCGGATCTTAATCGCCGGACTGGCCGAGCCTGCACTGACGCGTTGTCTATGGGAAACGCTCGTCGTCGTTTTTGTTTTCGTTGTGAAATCAATGCTTGTTGTCGATTAGTCAGAACGTGGCCGCCGTTTTTTTGGATTGCCTGCAGCGACGCTTTTGAAAACAAGCCCGTGTTGCCAGACGTTTCTGGAGTTCCGATTTACCGGATTTATCTGCTGCGGAATTGTGTTGCGCACTACGTAACTGATCCTGCGAAACTCAGGCGTCGGAGCTTTGTGTTTTCGGTGACCCCGAGTTCGGTTGTCCAGGCGGTAGCGTTGCCAGGTAAACCTTCTTTCTTAAGTCACCGTAGGCAACTCACTTTCCTGTTGAGTTACTCAGCAACTGTTTTAGGACCACTTCCTTGAGTCTGAAACCTGTTCCGCTGTGCGTCTCAGAAGTGACTTGTTTGAACAGCCAGATCGTTCGCGATAGGGACCCGTGACCGCTTGGCAATAGACGGGTTCCCTTGGGTGAATTCGGGTGGCTTCGTGCCGCATTTGTTAAATGGGCTCGTGGGGCGGCGGTCAACTCGCCGTGCGTCGGTTGAGTATCGAGCTACCTGGTGAAGTCTGAATCTGGTCTTTTCATTCGTTGCGGACCCGGCTTCAGTAGGCTTCCTAAGGCAGTCATTCAGCTGTTTTTTTCCAGAGGCCACGCGTTTGGCTGAAATGTCGGCACCTGAAGTGACCAGTCCGCTGTGAACTTCTGGGGTGCATTGGCCGGTCACCTTGCGTTGTATGATTGCTGTTAAGGGCATCAGACATTGGGGGGGATTATCGGTGAGTTGAATCGCTGAAGCGTGAAATAGCTTTTTCCGGACTTCGGCAGTTTCTGCCAGAGCTTGATTCCGACGTGTGCAAAATTCCGAATTGGCATTTCCCGTCGGTTAAAACTGCCAGATCGTATCTGCACAAGGGCTTGGGATGAGAATTAGTTTGAAACCTAATGGCTCAAACCACTGATGCCATCTCGGAGCCAATCGCTCCCACAGTTATATCTCGCACAACCTGTACAACCCGGAGATCTTTCCGACGTGCATTATTGAACGAACACTTAACGACTGCCCCGTTCGTATTTTAGAAATAGTCCGTTCAACGGTCATGGATGATTGCTGCATGAAAACCGCACTCATATTTGTTGCACTCTCCCTCACTGCTGGTTGCGTGCAGACACAGTTCTATGCGTCCGAGTTGCCAGCCAGGTATGCCGCCAAGCCGATTCGGGACTATTCCAAAATCAATCTGACGTCTTTTGCGAATACCGCGTCTCTGGATGAGACGATTCAGGCAGGAGACCGGCTTGAAGTGAATCTGAATACAGGCACTTCCGGCGAAGGTTCTGATATCGCCTGGAATGTGAGCATCGACGAATCCGGCGATACATCGCTTCCAAACATTGGTCCTGTCCGGCTTGCAGGTCTGACGCGTGCCGAAGCCGAAAAGGCAATCGTACAGGTCAGCCAGGAGCGAGATGTATTCCTGACACCCGTTGTTGACATTGCGGTGGAGAAACGCAGCGACCGAATCGTGTTTGTCAGCGGTGCTGTCAAGACTCCAGGTCCGATTAAGATCACGAACCACACCTCGACACTGGCGGACATCATTGTACGAGCAGGAGGACTTTCGAGCGATGCCTCCGGAGAGATTTCTGTTAGCAATGGCAGGCAGGAAATCGCAGAGTCAGTGGCTGAGAATACAATCCTGCCAGTCGGACATCACGACGGTAACTCATTTCAGGCCCTTGCGGTAAGCTTGAGTTCGACGTCCCCCCAGCAACTTGGCCATATCGTGGTTTCCGAAGGTTCGCTGGTGTATGTTGAAAAAATTGCACCGAGACCAATTCAAGTCGTTGGCGTGATCCGGAATCAGGTCGTCGAGGTGCCGTCTGGACAGGATGTGCATCTTTTAGATGCCGTGACCATGGCTGGCGGACAAACGTATTCTAACTGGATTTCAGACAAGGTAACGATTACGCGACATGTGCCCGACGGAAATGGCACTGTGCGAATTCGCGGATCAATTCGGAAAGCGAGGGCTGACAGCAACGAGAATATTGCGTTGGCTCCCTATGACATCGTTACGGTTGAAGAAAATGTGCTTACCTTCACTTTGTCGACGCTAAGTGGGCTGTTTGGGGCAGGAATCAACGCTGCGAGACTCGGGACATTTTGAAACGTTTCGCTGGGCAGTGAATGGCGACCGTTACTCACGTAAAACAGTAAGTCAGACTGAATCACAGACATGGACCTATATACCCCGGAACAATTGGATTCATCGGAACCACAGGGATTCCATGCCATCATGCGATTCCTACGTGTCGTAAATCGGCACCGGATGATTCTGATCGGCCTGGTGGCGGTTGCTGCGTTTTTTGCAATCGCCAGACACAATCGAATTCCCAGACAATACGAAGCGTCTGCAAAGTTGATGGTCACGCAATCATCAATGGATCCAGGAATGCAATCTGCCAAAGCAGTTGAGGGACTGCTGTCCAGTTACCGCCAGCTTTTGTTGAGTGACAAGGTTCTTTCTGAAACTGTCAAAGATATGGACTCAATTCCGACTGAGTTAGCCAATCAGCCAGACAAGACACTTTGGCCCGTCATACTTCGGCAGATGCTGACCGTCACATTTGAGGCGAATCAGAGTGTCTTGCAGATTAAATGTCGCGCTTTGAGCCCTGAGTCAACCGTGAGTACGATCGAGGCACTGAAAGTCTCTTCGTCAAAATTCATGGCTGAATATCAGAAGAACATGACCGTCGAGTTGATGAATCAACTTGAGTTGAATCGATCCCAGGTCGAAGCCCGACTGCTGGATGGTGAAAATCGATTGCTGCAGGCGCGGCGCGACTGTGGTGACATTGCAATTAAGGAAGGGTCCAATGAACAGCATCCGATTGTTCAGCGAGTAAGTCATCTCAATTCTGAACTGACGAATATTCGCACCCGACGTCTGGAATTGGAATCAACTCTGGTCTCGGCGCGAAATCTGGTAATGAAGCAGGCTGATCTAACTCCAGCGCTGCAAAAACTGGAGTCCATTGTCGGTGCGAAGGTAATGTCACGAATTCCTGGCAGCGGGGCAACCAATGTTGAGACCGTTGAAAACCGAAAAGCTGACCTGCGAGGTTTGGAAGCCGAACTGGCAGGATTGCGCCGCCACTTTGGGAACGGCCATTCTGAAATCCAACGAAGGTTGACTCAAATTCAGTCCCAGCGAGAAGGTCTCTATGAGGCCCAGCAGGCGTTGGAACAGCAGATTAGTGTTGGGATTCGCGATCATCGAGTCGGGCAGTGGCTGGTCAGTAACATTGAGTCAGAACTGATGGCAACACGAGATCACGAAGACTCGTTGAATCGCGAATACGTGGTCGTCGAAAGCGATGCTCTTCAACTGAGCGACAAGCTTGCCGGGATTCAACTGGCGTCTCGAGAAGTTGAGACATTGCGCGAACTGCATTCCTCACTTTTGAATCGATTGAACTCAATCAACATTGAACAGGGGACTGGCAATTTTAAGGTGGCGACACTCAGCGAGCCCATGCTGCCGCGAACACATGCCTACCCGGTTCTTACAAATACAATGGCGATGTTCTGCCTGGTCGCCGTCGCACTGGGGCTTGCGATCATCTATGTCATTGATCTGCTGGACGATCGACTGCGGTCACCGGAAGAAGTTCGTGAAGAACTTGGGATTCCAGTCGTTGGCATTATCAGAAAAATGCCGGAAAACGAAGTTCAGAATTCGACAATCTACGTCCACAGCTATCCGCAAACGCCCCATGCAGAGTGTTTCCGCACATTGAAAACCTCACTGACGCTTTCGCCTCTGGAAACAAAGTGTCTTGCGGTCACCAGTACAGAAGCGAGTGAGGGAAAAACAACAACGACAGTAAATCTGGCGGCATCCTATGCTCAGACAGGAATTCGTACACTGCTGATCGATGCAGACATGAGACGTCCCGGGCTATCGCGGCTTCTTGATGTCCGCGGAAATGGCGGACTCTCTGAAGTGCTGCGAGCCGAATCAGATATTCCGCAACTTTGTCGAGAGAGAACTGTGTCGACTATCGTTCCACTTCTGGATGTACTTCCATGTGGGCCACGCATTTTGAATGCGGGAATGCTGCTTTCGATGCCGTCATTAGCGAATGTCCTTGAATGGGCGATTTCTGAATACGATCAGGTAATTGTCGACTGTCCACCAACGCTGCCAGTGAGCGATGCAGCCATTGTTGGGCGATTTGTCGATGGACTGCTCTTCCTGATGAATCCTGATAAGACGCATCGTCGCAGCGTAACACGAGCCGTTGATCAGCTCAGATCAATGGGGCTAAAGATCGTGGGCATCGTCGCGAACACAAGCCTAAGCGAAGATAGCAACAAGGGCGGCTATCAGTACGGCTATGGCTATGGGTACGGATCAGATTATTCCTATGGTCATGACGATGAGCTTGATGTTGTGGATGACGTTGCTGCTGATCTGGATTCAAACGAAAATCCACTAAAGAAGGTTGCGTAATGAACGCAATTTCGCAGATCATCAGACCGGCAATGCGGAACGAAAATTCGCCGGCTTTTCTTTCAACAGAGCATACCATCGTATGGCTCGATGGTATTGCAAACGTGTGCCTCACAGTGGCCATTTTGATTGTGCCATTGATGATGGCAGGCATTCCTGAAACTGGAGTTGCTGTTTTTGTTTGCTGCAGTCTGTTGATGGGGTTTGCCTGGGCGATCAGTCAGCTTCTTCAGCCGGAATCTGATTCACGACTTTCAGGCGCTGAATATATTGTGCTTGGTGCAATGGCTTTAGTGAGTGCTCAGCTACTACCATGGCCTGCCTCTCTTTTGTCATCTCTATCGCCGTTTTTGGGCGAATACCTGGCTCTTTGGGGAAGCCCTGATGGGCGTTTGTACAGTACGTCGTCGTGGCCAATTCTCTCGCTGACGCCCTCGTTGACCCGTTCCGGAATGGTCTTGTTGGTTGCTTATTCCGTGTTTTTTCTAGTTCTTGTGCAGCGGCTTCGAACCGTTCAGAAAATTGACCAGGCAATCCGATTAGTCGCAATTGGAAGTGCAATGATGGCCGTTATTGGGCTGGCTCAACTGCTCATTGGCAACGGTCGTTTTTTGTGGTTTTTTGAACATCCTTTCCGAGATGCTGGCTGGCCGGCGAAGGGCACGTTTACCAATCAAAATCACTTTGCTCATTTTCTGGCGCTGGGCATCGGGCCACTCATTTGGTGGTGGCACGGAAGTTCAGCGATTTTCGGAAATCAAAGGCAGAGGGGTGTCAAGCCGCAAGAATTTGTCACTTCCCGCCCGACGGGCGCCGGGAGTCAAAAGCTGCTGGGCGTGGCCATTGCATTGGTCGCATTGGCAGGTTTGCTGAGCATGTCTCGAGGTGGAGTTGCCTCATTACTGATCGCAACTTTGATTTCACTTCATGTGTTTGGCTTCGAATGGCGTATGTTGCTCAAGCTCGTTCTTCCAGCGACATTGTTCGTGTTTGTTGGCGTCCTCGCCTTCGGCACAGAAGCTTTGGTCACCAAATGGGAGTCCATCAGCAATGCAGCCTCCCTGTCTGACCTTTCCAGTGGAAGGTATGTGCTTTGGAAGTCGCTGATTGAGGCCATCCCCAATTTCTGGATTACCGGATCGGGGCTTGGCAGTCATGCCGAAGTTTATCCCATATGGCTGGGCCAGCACTTTGACGTGCGTTTTTCCCATGCTGAGTGTGGGTATCTGCAGGTGTTTCTTGAGCTTGGGCTGCCGGGGTTAGTATTGCTTTTTGCGGGCATATGTTTATCTGGACGATGGGTCTGGAAGACTTATCTCAGTAAACACATCGAATCCCGACGACGAATTACAGTGTTGGCAGCCGGGCTAATTGTGAGTGTTGTTCATTCAACGATCGATTTTGTCTGGTACATCCCTGGCTGCATGATCTTAACATTGGTTCTGGCTGCCTGCGCCTGTCGCTGCTACCAACTGGAAGTTACAGAGTCGGCAAGCCCACGTCGTTCCCTGTGGCCAAGTTTGCTGGCGTGGATAATCGTCGTTATGGCGTTGCCTGTCGGGCAATTGACAGCGGCGATGGTGATTCGCGATGCGCGCTCCGAGAGTGATGCGCTGTTACAAAGGGACAACACCCTGCCAATTTCTGATCGCATTGCGCATCTTGAAAACTGCGTTCGAATCAATGCGACAGACTACTCGGCGATGTCGACGCTTGCAGGCATGTACCTGCATCGGTTTGAGCTTGCGCAGTCGGATGGGCCAAACCGAATGTCTACGCTCGAAATCAAGAATACAGTTCAAAACGCTGATTTTGAATCTGATCATCAGGTCGCAGAATGGCTGTTTCGGGCCTTTGGTGATCATTCGGCCGATCTTTATCGGGCATTTTTCTTAGCCAGAAAAGCAGTGTGTGGGCAACCTCTGCGGGGTGATACTTATCTTGTGATAGCGCGGCTTGGTTTCCTTGTGGGTATTTCGTCAGACGAAGAAGACGCCTTGCTCGATCAGGCCATTCGCGTGCGACCACACTCGCCAACGGTGCTTTATCATGTCGGATTGACGCAGGCAGAGAAGGGTGACGTTGATCGTGCATGCTCTAGCCTGAGTGAAGCATTTGCTTTGGATCCGGCGATTCGTCCATTGATTGTGAGGGAATTGGCTCCTTACCTGAATGGATCCGGTTTTATCGAAAGGATTGCCCCCCAGGCAGACGGCCTGTGGTATCTGTTTCGTGAGTTTCAAAGAATCGGGCTACCCGATCAGCAGGTCGTTGTGGCTGACTGGTATACCCAAAATTTTCAATTTCTTGTCTCGAACTGCAAACTCAAGGATGTGCATTTCTGGCAGCGAAGCCACGAGATGTTTTCATTTAAGGGACAGCATCCGGAGGCCTTGGCTTACATCCGGAAAGCGGCTGCAATTGCTCCCCAAAACCTATCGGTCCGAAAACGACTGGCAATGGAACTCCTTGAAATCGGGGAACTGGAAGAATGCAGGAAACAACTTAATTGGTGCCATACACGAGATCCAGACGATAAAGAGATTTCACTCGCAATACTCCGGGTTGACGCGGCTCGTAATTCCACGGAGGGGAAGTGAGCGGGATTATGAAAAGAAATTCTCAGTTAGAAATTCGGCAGGTCAGACTTGGACTCGTGGGCAAGCTTGACCATCAGAATGCCGAGAAATCCTTGAAGGCTGTATCGGAGACGTCAGCCATCCGATTACCAGTCTTTCGTGGTATCAAGAGAGCAATAGACATTTGCCTTTCAATACCGATCGTGGTCATCTGTCTGCCGGTGTTGTGTGTTGTCGTTAAAATGGCCCAGTTGCTGCAGTCGTCCGGGCCGTTGTTTTACAGACAGGTGCGTTGTGGACGCGACAGCAAGCCGTTCTCAATTCTAAAGTTCAGAACCATGAACGTCCCGGTTTCCGGTGCGTCAGATATCGGATGCGATGCGTCGCAGCGAATTTTTCCGATTGGATCATTATTGCGAGTAACCAAGATCGACGAATTTCCGCAGTTCTTAAATGTACTGTTGGGATCGATGAGCATTGTTGGGCCCCGACCGCATCATTTTGATGATTGTCATCAGTTTCAAAAAGTCGTGAAAGACTATCCTCAGCGGATCGTCGCAAAGCCCGGGATCACAGGCCTCGCCCAATACACTGAGTACTGCGGCGTATTCAAATGGAACTGCGTTCAAAGTCGCGTTGAACGAGATCTTGTTTATATTCGAGATTGGTCATTGCTGCTCGATTTGAAGTTGATCTTCAACACTGCTCGGGTGGTTCTGATGCGAATTGTGTCAGCAATCGGACGTCGTACTGTGTTTTGGCACCGAATTGCAGTTCCGGAACTGCGAGTATTTAAAGAAACTGTTGAAGTTAATTTAGGCGCATCCGTGTCCGAATCCGAAAGACGTGCCGCTTAAGGGATGCCAGTTTGTTCAATTTGCATCGCCTTTTCAGGCTCTTCGCGCGATGAACTAATCTTGACTTTGCCGCAATCCCTATTGCGCAATCCGTCCGTTCTGATACGCGACGAAACGACCAGTACTCTGGATGTTCAGAATGAAAGCTGCATTCAACAATCGCTGGAGCGACTTTCCGGTCGTCTGACCATCATTGTCATTGCCCACAGCCAATCAGCGATTGTTAATACTCAACAGGTGGTCGTCTTTGAGCAGGGACGCATCGTTAATCGCGGAACCTATCATGACCTCGTTCAGAACGAGGGTGAATTCCGCAACTTGTTACGAGTCGCGTAGCCCCGGAAACGCCTTGACGAACAGCACGTCTGAGCCAACTGAAATTGGCGCCTTCAAGTCGTCGGTGATCGTTGCAGTTTCCCGCCGGTCGTTAACTCTTTGCAAACCAACAAGGCCGACTCTGCACCACGACTTCACGTCGCGGAACGCACGACAAGAACCGGTCTAGCATTGTTTTTGAAAATTTGAGTAATCTCCCTCAAGTCTGTCGCGGAAAGCGGCTGCGTTAAAAAAATTTACTCCTCCGCAGGGGCGTTCATTGCTGAGCGTTAGTCACCCAGGAGGACGAAGTCCGCGCGGACAGTTGCAGATGCCAGTCGTCTGCCTGGGTGGTATGGGTAGTTCAGTGAAGCCGAGAATTCTATTCTTGAACCGTTCGTACTGGCCGGATACGGAAGCAACCGGTCAGCTACTCACCGCACTCTGCGAAGGCCTTGCGGAAGAATTCGACGTCCATGTGTTGGTGGGCCAGCCTAATGTTTCGTGCATGGAGTCCGATTGGCAACAGTCAGATCAGCGAAACGGTGTCACCATCCATCGCGTAAAACATACGACGCTTTCAAAAAGAAACATGTTGCTGAAGGGAATCAACTTTCTGTCGTTCGTTATGTCATGCCGACGTCAAATCCGATTTTTGCCTGCACCAGACGTAGTTGTGTTCGAAACTGATCCGTTTTTGCTGCCATTTGTGGCTGACAGATTTCAAAGACACAGTCAGTGCCGAATGGTAGGTTATCTGCAGGATATCTATCCGGACGTCGCGGTCGCGCTGAATAAAGTTGGCAATAACTGGGCGATTCGCAAACTCAGAACACGGTTGTTTGACATTTATCGCCGCTGCAGTCGGATGGTCGTTCTTAGTAAAGATATGAAGCAGTTACTGCTGGATGGCGGTGTCCACGAAGACGCGATCTCCATTATTCCCAACTGGGCTGACACGCAGCAGATTGTACCGATCGAATCCAACAATCAGTTCCGTGAAAAGTTTGACCTGCAGGACAAGTTTGTCGCCATGTACTCCGGTAATTTGGGTTTGACTCAACGACTTGAAGAGTTCGTGAAAGCCGCCGCAATTGTTCAGGATGACACAGAAATACAATTTGTTTTCGTAGGGCAAGGAGCACGAAAAAAAGATTTGCAAGCTCAGGCAGAATCGCTGGGGCTGAAGAATATATTATTTTGTGATTACCAGCCGCTTGAGGAACTATCGCATAGCTTAAGCGCAGCGGATTTACATTTGGTACCACTGACTGCAGAACTCAGTCGCTGTCTGATGCCCAGCAAGCTGTATGGCATTCTGGCGGCTGGCCGACCGTTTCTGACAAATGCTCCGGAAACGTCTGAGCTGTTTGAGATTACAAAGACTCACAACGTGGGATACACAGTGAAAGCCGGTTCACCAATGGGAATTGCTGACGCGATTCGCTCAGCAAAAAGCAACCGTTCGACATTGCAGGCGATGGGGCAAAACGCGCGTTGCCTTGCGGAAGAACAGTTTACCAAAACTCATTCCGTTGCCGCGTTTTCGAAACTTCTGACGGAAGTCGCGTAAGCATGCCAACATCAGATGTCACAGCATCGCAGAGGTCGATGGGAGCCAGCCACTCCAAAATCAGCAGCCTTGCTCAGAATGTGTGTTTAATACATTGGCAGTGCCAAGAGAACGCGAGACGATTTTTCGTGGGTTTGCCGCCTAAGACTTCGTCCTTCACGAACAGAGATATCCACTAATGCCGATCGGCGCGAAGTTTACTCCTGTTGTCTATAAGCCCGGTTCACCGTTGAGTGAACCTTTGGGGCTGTTGCGGGATATCGGCAGAGACCTACTGGCCTGCCGCGAACTGTCATGGCGACTTCTGGTTCGAAATATCAGCGCCCGCTATCGTCAATCGATGCTCGGGTATTTCTGGGCCGTATTTCCACCGCTGGCAACGACAGCGATATGGTTGCTTTTGACCCGTGAGCAGGTTGTCGCTGTCAATACGGGAAATATTCCGTATCCGGTGTTTCTGATTACTGGCACGATCCTGTGGCAGACATTTGTGGATGCGATTCAGATTCCGGTACGAGTGATTTCTGAGTCGAAATCGATGCTGGCAAAGATTAATTTTCCGCGCGAGGCGCTTCCCATAACGGCGTTTGCCGAATGCTGGTTCAACGTTGGGATTCGCGTGGTTATTCTGGCGGCGGCGTATGTGTTTCTTGGCTTTCCGCCGGCAAGCACTCTGCCTTTAGCACTTTTGGGATTGCTCGCCATCATCATGCTGGGAGTTATGATCGGAATCTTTCTAAGTCCTTTCGCCTTGCTGTATCAGGACGTCAATAACGGACTGGTTCTGATACTGCAGGTCTGGATGTATTGCTCGCCGGTGATTTACTTACCGAAAACCAGTGGCTGGATGGGAACAATGAATCACTGGAATCCCATCAGCCCGCTGCTATGTCAAACACGCGACTGGATCATCAACGGTCAAACTACGTATCTGTCCGCGTCACTGTTGATTTTTGGGTTCACTGTGTTGGGCATGTTCCTATCTTTTATCGTTTACCGCGTTGGCCTGCCCCGCGCCATTGAACGGCTTAGCAGCTAAGAAAGTCTATGATGTTAACGCGAGTTTATAACGGCATCAGACGCAGGATTTCTGCTCCGCACCAGGAAAGTATTCCGCTGAAGGGATACAAACCGGGAGCGTTTTCGTTCCCGGAAATCGATCGCATGAGCGACGAAGAACTTCAACGACTGAATGAGTTGTTGCCATGGAGCTCATGGGTCGTTGATGCAAACGGTCGACGTTTCGGCAATCGCTTTACGGCCAATAAACGCAATGAGCCGGAAACAATCCCCAACTATCGAAATGTAGAACTTAACAAACGGTACGACCTGTCTGACAAACACGTACTGGAAATCGGCTGTTTCGAAGGCAATCATACGGTCGATCTTGCGTCAATGGCTCGCAAGGTCACCGGTGTGGATTCACGGATTGAACATGTTGTCAAAACACTTGTGCGATGTGCAATGGCCGGTCTGCATCCTGCTGTGCACTGCTGGGATGTCGAACAGGAGATCCCCCGAGGACTCGATCTGTCCTGTGACGTACTACATCACTGTGGCGTTCTGTACCATCTTGAGCGCCCGGTCGAACACCTTGAACGTCTTGCACCATTGATCTCGACCGCGATGCTACTGGACACACACGTCGCTCCGGAAGGGGTCAAAATAAAGGAAGATGCCGGTGTGCGATACTGGCATTTCGACGAGCATGGTCGCGAAAATCCGTTTGCCGGCATGTATGGCCACGCAAAGTGGATCGTGCTTGAAGACCTTGTTAGCCTTCTAAAACGACTCGGGTTCCATAATGTCGATGTCGCTGAGCAACGAGACGAACGTAATGGTCCACGCGTTTTAATTTATGCCAATCGATAGTATCCCCACAAACTCTGTTCGTCTGCTGTCTAACCAGACCAATTGCTGCATGAACGTGCGGCGGCCGATTTAATATCAACCTGTTTCAGTCTGAAACTGCTCTCAATGTCAACTCCACTGCTGTCAGTACAAGGCGTCAGTAAGAAATTCTGTCGCAGCCTGAAGCGATCACTGTGGTACGGATTGTCGGATATCGCCGGTGATCTTGTAGGACGTGGTGAATCGGAACTGCGTCTTCGAACAGACGAATTTTTGGCGGTTGATGACGTTAGCTTTGATGTTCATGCCGGCGAAAGTCTGGCGTTGATTGGGCGGAACGGAGCAGGGAAGAGCACTCTGCTGAAAATGATAAATGGGCTGTTTCCGCCGGATGCCGGACGCATCACGGTTAATGGTCGGATGGCCGCATTGATTGAACTAGGAGCTGGATTTAATCCGATTCTTTCGGGGCGCGAGAACATCTACGTCAACGCCGCAGTGTTGGGGATGACCAAACGCGACGTCGATAAGCGACTGGAAGCGATTGTCGAATTCGCCGAGCTGTCGAGTTTTATCGATATGCCGCTTAAGAATTACAGTTCGGGAATGAAGGTGCGACTTGGATTTGCCGTGGCCAGTCAGCTGGAACCAGACATTCTATTGATTGACGAAGTTCTTGCAGTGGGCGATGCAGCTTTTCGAGCGAAATGTTATCGGCGCCTCAGCGAGCTCATGGAAGCCGGAACTGCCTTTGTACTGGTGTCGCACAGTCATCATACCTTGCTCACGGTGTGTCAGACCGGCGTAGCAATGGACAAGGGTAAAGTGTTTGCGAGCGGGTCGGTTCGGTCAACTCTGGAGGCCTACGAAGCAAGAGTGGCCAGTACGGTTGCACCAGAAGTCGAGCCCGGAAATTTGATGCCGATGTCACAGATTGACGAACTTCCGTGTCAAATTCAGAAAGTCTATTTCCGCAACGCAAACGACGAAATTACCAAAGCTCCATCCACTGGTAATCCGGCGGCACTGTGTGTTTGCGCCTATAGCCCCGAACCAATGGACGACGTGTCACTGGATGTTGTCATTCGCAGTCCAGCTCACGGAATGTCTAATGTTCTATGTGTGACATCCGGGCAGGATGAGCAACGACGTTCTATTCCGGCAGGTTCTTTCGAATATCGACTGGCACTTAACCCGGTGGGCCTGCCTCCCGGAGAGTACACGGTCAAGATTTCACTAAATCGAAAGCCATTGCACACACTTGCGATCGCCGAAGGCATCGCGTTCACTGTTTCCTCAGGACAGCCACTCGGTGACTCACTCTACTTCAACGCTCGAAATTGGGACGTCGTTGCGGCCTAGCATCCGCGCCGCTTCGCCCACGGAAGAATCATCTCATCTGTCTATCTCCAGTTCGGCCAACAAGGCCGCAACAATGTGGACCGGAAGGCAGCTGAATCCGCATCGCGCAGCAGCAGTCGCCACATACTCCGGTGACAGCTTTCTTGACATCGGGTGTGGGAACGGACAATACGTTCTGCACTTCAAGGACAAGTTCGAGACTGCTGGGGTTGACATTCAGGAATATCCTCAGTGGGCTGAGGCTCCTAAAAAATTTCAGGTAGGAGATGCTGCCAGACTTCCATACGACGACGCCAGTGTGGACACGATTTTAAGTTTTGAAACGCTCGAACATGTGCCGAATCCGAAAGCGGTGCTCGAAGAGTTTCATCGCGTTTGCCGGAAAAACATCATTTTCAGTGTGCCAAACTGTGAAGTCCCGTCATCACTGGCAGCCAGCCGATTGACGTTCTTTCACTATACGGACAGAAGTCATGTCAATTTTTTTACGCGGGATTCATTGACGGAAATGTTAGTGGAGACCGGATTCAGGCCTCAGGACGTTGGGTTGATCAATGCCTGCCCAACTCAGCCATTCCTGAATGAACTTCTTGCACTGCCTTCGTTTCTGACACGGTTAGTTGGGAAGTTCGCGAAAAAGGACGTGTTCCGAATGACGATTCTGGCTGTTGCATCAAAAGGCTAACAACTCTTGCGTAAGAGACTGAATAAAATTTTTGAATCGACGCGGGCGATCGTCAGTGGCACGCCGGCGTATGTTCGAACGTATCAGAAGCTAAGACAATCGTTGACGAAGGCAGCTCAGCCGGAGTTCGACCTCGTCTATGTCATGCCGCCAAAAGGTCTGCAGGGCTGGATTCTAGATGCCATCTGTCGAGAAATTGATACGTATTGGGATGCTTCAACGAGGTTCGTTGCTTTCAACGAACAGTTGCCGCCAGCAAAGACTTACTTCTACTCCCACTACGGCTACATGCGAGACACGGTTCGCCAGCAGCCCCATGTGCTGCATGGAAAAAACCTGCTGTTCTACACTCACCCACGCGACCTGTGGTATCCGAAGGAAGAGATGCTGTATCTGATGAATATGGCTGATTCCGTCATCAGCATGTGCTCTCTTTTTGTCCCTGATCTGATTAAGCAGGGGGTCAATGCTGACCATATCGAAGTCGCCCTGGTTGGTGCGGATGCCGACGTTTTCCAACCACATACTCGCGGGTCAGGAAGCGTGGGCTTCTGCTCGTCCTACCTGCCCAGAAAAGGTGGCGACCGCATTCTGAGCCTGGTCAAATCAATGCCACACCGCGGTTTCACTTTATGTGGAAGGAAATGGCCGGAGTGGGAACGCTTCGCAGAACTGAATTCGTTATCCAATTTTAAATACATGGACATTCCATACAATCAGTACACAGAGTTCTACGACTCTATTGATGTGTTCGTCAGTATGTCAGAACTGGAGGGTGGTCCGGTACCGCTGATCGAATCTGCAATGTGTAACGCTGTTCCTGTTTGTTCCAACACGGGACACGCTGGAGATATTATTACCCACGGCGTAAATGGATTTCTTTTTGACATATCGGCTCCAATTTCGGAGGTTAGCACGCTGATCGACGCTGCATTCGCGTTGACTTGCGATGTTCGAAGTACGGTTGAGCACTTGACATGGAAGCGGTTCAGCCAACAGATTCAGAGGATTTCCGCGATGCGACAGAAAGATCCTGAAAGCAACACCGTGTCAACAAAAGTTGCCTGTCATCTTTTTCGGAATTCAATGTCGCTGAATCCGTTACGGGTTTGAAACAACTTCCATCGTTACCCAACTATCAGCCAGAATTTGTACGATCCGCACCCAATCAACGCATTTGAATGGCAGACCACTTTTCAAAAACGACTGACACCATTTTTGGTGCTTGGCAAGGGCGCAAGCTTTGGCCTGCGTGATCAGTTTGAACTTGGCGACTACAACCTTGTTTCACTGAATCATGTGGTGCGTGAGCTGAAGGTCGACTTCGCTCACATTATTGACATTGATGTTGTTGAAGACTGTGAAGACTGCCTGCTGGCAAACGCGCAATGGCTGGTCATGCCAGAAGTTCCTCATCTGAACTGCCGACCGACATCACTTTCGCTCTGCGATTTCATCGACACGATTCCGGTTCTGCGAGCCTTCGCGCAGCAGGGCAGGTTACTCACTTATCCACTTTGGAGTGCCCGGAAGTCGGGACCTGTGAAAGCTGTCACAGGAACCTTCAGTGGCTCAGTGGTTGTCAATCTTCTGGCTCGACTCGGAGTCAAAGACGTCAGATTGCTGGGTGTGGATGGCGGCAATTCCTACAGCCAGGCATTCAGTGACCTGACTGACAAAACTCTGTTTAAAAACCAGCACACCAGTTTTGACATACAGTTCTCAGAGATTCGGAAGACCGTTAAGGAGTTTAAGATGAGCGTGGAACCTCTTGTGGACCCAATTCGAATATTCGTCGGCTGCGACGACAGCATGATGATTCCGGCTTATGTGCTGGAGCATTCTATTCGCAAGCACACCCAGCATCCCGTGCAGGTGTTCTACATGCGAAATATGCCAATTCCAGATCCCCAAGATCGTGCAAATCGCCCCGGAACAGGATTCAGCTTCAATAGATTTTTGATTCCCAAACTCGCGGGCTATGAAGGCAAAGCAATTTACATCGACGCCGACATGCTGGTGTTCGATGACATCGCGAAACTTTGGAACATTCCATTCAATGGAAAAAAAGTGCTGTGCAGTACGCAGACTGAAGTTCCCAAGGGGTGGGAAGGCAAGCAGAATAACGATCATGGCGAGGGGCGATACTGGACGCCAGGACGGCAGATGAGCGTCATGTTAATGGACTGCTCGAGGCTGGACTGGGATATCGAGAAAATTATTGCCGGCCTCGATCGCGGCGACTACACCTACAAGCAGTTGATGGCAGAATTCTGCATTCTTCCCGAAGACCAGATCGCTGATACCATTCCTAATGAATGGAACTGCCTCGAATGGTACGAAGAGCAGCGATCGCAGTTGACTCATTTCACGGTTGTGCCCGTTCAACCATGGAAGAATGATCGAAGTCCGCTTAACGAATTCTGGCAGGACGCTTACAAAGAGGCTTTGGCCGCAGGTGCAGTACCGATGAGCATTGTTGAAGAATGTGTCCAACGTAAACTGGTCAAGGCATCGCTGCTGGACATCGCTCGCGAAGTGCGTTCCGCGCCGAACGCTAAACCCGAACGACTTCTCGACCAGGACGCTCCGGCCAGTCACGCAGAAAGCCTGCGTCTGCGACATATGCTGTGGGACACGATGATTGCTTCGTACCTGGCAAGTGCAGAACTGAATCGCATCAAGTCATCTCCTGCGTTCTTCCTGGAAGACATGCTCATACGCCGCCCCGCTGCGTTTGGAGTCAAAGTTTTCAACGGAATCAAGCGACGCGTTGCCTAGAACGTCCGGACACAATCAGGAATCAACATGAACGCTGAAGCAAAGACCTGCTGGACCTGTTCCAGCTCGAATGTGCGAAAAACGATCGCGTACAACGACTGGCAGGTGTATCTGTGTGGCGACTGTGATTTTCGTTTCGCAGAAGATGGCAAACCACTTGTATATGCAGACCACTACGATAAGGACTACTTTGGCCCGCTAATGCAACGTGACCAAATGGAGAAGTGGTCTAAAGCCTATGCCAGCCGCCTAAAGTATCTGAAGGAAAATGCCCCAACACAGACGCTTCTGGAAGCAGGAGCCGGAGCAAGCACGTTTGCATTGAACGCCGTGAACTATGGCTTCAAAGTTCACGTCGTGGATGCAGCCCCGTGGGCCGTCGGATTTCTGACGTCACACGACGGCATCGACGGGCAGGTTGCCGACCTGAATGACTGTCAGTTACCCGAACGGACATTCGGTGCTATTCATTGCTCTCACGTTCTTGAGCATCTCAACAACCCGCGAGGATTTCTGAGTTCCTGCCTGAAGTCACTGCAGGACGGTGGCCTGATGTACCTGACATTTCCAGCGTACGAGCCACGAATTCTAAATCTCAAAGACGGTCTGTTTCGTCTTGGGATCGCGAACCATCCCTACAACTATCAGGCTCCAGACCACTTGAGCTACTTCGATGCCGATTGCATCCGGAAAACTCTTGTGGATGTCGGTTTCGAAATCGTGAGTCTGCAAAGAATCAAATTCATTTCGCTGCATGATAGTTCGCAACGCATTGGTAATGGCGGCGGCATTCGTCAAATCGCCGGGCGCCTTACGAAGCTGGCAGCCCCTGTCACACGACGGATTGGATTCCACCGAGATCTTGAAATCATCATTCGACGGCCAATGCGACGCGCTGCCGTGGCTGCATGATCGTCTTTCAGCCTAATTTCTATTGAACCTCAGACGTCCGACATCTTCTCCGGCATCCTCACGAGTGTCGCATCGGCTGGGTCAATTCGGGGCAGAATGTCAATGAATATGCGATACCTTCCACTTCTGAAGCATTATGTTAAATCATCTACTAATCTGATGAACAATATTCGCTGGCGGATGAGGTGTTCGGTTTCTGACGCGTCACCAGTCTTTGTTCTTGGAGCGCCAAGAAGCGGTACTACGTTAATGCAACGGATGCTCAGTGTGCACCCAGAATTGTTTTCGACTGACAGTGAAAGTGGTCTGTTTTCCTATAGGGATATATTTGCGAGAAAGTACTTCAGCTTGTCATGGGATGAAACCCACCGAATGTTTCGTCAGAGTTCTGACGTCGTAAATTTCATGGACAACTGTACCGATTTCATCCGTCGCGCACATGGATTGCCACAGACGACGAGGATGGTGGAAAAGACGCCCCAACATGTCATACGTCTGAATTTTCTTGTGAGACATTTTCCCAACGCACGATTCGTCCATATGGTTCGTGATTGCAGAGACTGCTATTGCTCAGCGGTGAATCACCCAAACATTCAACAGGCTCGAAGTTTGTCGACTTTCACCCGCTACTGGGTGCGTTGCGTTCGCAGCGGACTGGCATTCGATGATCACCCTCATGTCTGTCGCGTCAGCTACGAACAGTTAACGACTTCGCCACGTACAGTACTCGCAGAAATCATGGAATCGCTCAAGTTGCCAGTTCATGATGTCCAATTTGATCCTTCAGCAATCTCGAACGACCGACGCTCTCAACGAAACGAATTCAGTCGACTTGCGGAGCCGATCAGCCCGACGTCGGTCCAGCGATGGAAACGCGAACTTTCAGAACGAGAGCTGGAATGCGTTCAGAGGATCGCTGGTGAGCTGCTCTCGCGACTAGGCTATACTGATGATTCAAACGACGCTGGCGAGCTCTCCAGAGCTAAGGTTGGCAATGCCGCATGAAGCTCGGAATCCAGATCCTGAACTACAACGGCCTGCGATGGTTGCCGGATTTGCTGAAGTCACTAAAGGACGAAGCATTACCGGGGCAGCGCATTTACGTCGTTGATAACGCCAGCAGCGATCAAAGCCTCGACTATCTGGCGGCCGAACATCCGGATGTCATTATCATTCGTCATCCCGAAAATCTCGGATATGCAGAAGCGTACAATCGAGCGATTCCGCAAGCGTTTGCTGACGGCTGTGACTGGGTTTGTCTTCAGAATACGGACACGATTGTTCAACCCGGTTGGCTTGACCCGATCGTAACGGCAGCCGCCGCGGACAGGACGATTGGAATCATGGGGCCGGTGTTCACTGAGTGGACAAACGAAAATCCCAATTATTACATGAACGGTCGCTGCCGCGATGTGATTCCCTACATGACGGATTCTCGGCAGCCGGTCTCTGATCGCGACTGGGTCGAAGGCAGTTCTCTGTTTCTGCGACGCGAATGCTTCGAACAGATTGGCGGATTGAATCCATTATATTTCATGTACTGGGAAGAAGCCGATTTGTGTCGTCGTGCTCGACACGAAGGATGGCGAGTTGTCATTGTTCCCGGCAGCATCTGTAAGCACTTCGCGGGTGGATCCGCAAGTCACGTAGGGCCCGGCTTTCTGCAGTTGCGAAACCACTTCATCTTTCAGCTGACCGACCCGTTCCATAGCTTTGCTCGCAACATGATCGTCGCCGGGCGACTGGGGCTCACCTACCTGAAACAACAGGCGTGGGATCGACCCAGTCTTTCCGGCTCTTTCAGACTGCTCCACGCCGTTGGCGCAACAGTGGTCAACATCGGTCACTGCTATGAGGCGTGGAAAACGCCGTGCCGTACCTGACACAGGGGCGGTACTCTGAATGATATGGACGAACGGGAACGCGTTGTCCGATATGTGTCAGAGGGAACATGAAAAGCCACTGCTGATTGCGAATGCCACCGCTTTTGAGGTGGCTGATCCGCGATTCCGAGCCAGTCATGAATAACAGCGGTGTCACTCAGGAAATGTCAGTGTATCTCGAAACAAAACGATCAAACGTTGTGATATCCATCGTCATTCCCGTGTTCAACCGTCCGGACCTTTTGAGTCACGTTCTCAAGGGACTGGCCAGCCAGACTCTGCCTGGCCACAGCATGGAAGTGTTGGTCTGTGACGATGGCAGCACTGAAGATCTTTCACTGGTAATTCGCGATGCTAAATCGCAATTGCCTGGCCTGAAGCATTTACGGCAATTCAACAGCGGTCCGGCCGCAGCAAGAAATCTGGGAACTCGAAACGCTCAGAGTGATGTGGTTCTGTACCTTGACAGCGATGTGCTGCCAGATCCGAATCTGGTCGAGAAGCTTCTCACAGCACTTGCCGAACACCCTGGCTGGGTCGGCGCGGAAGCCAGCGTTGAACCCATTGATGGCGAGAACAATATCCTGTGGGATGCACCCGTCTGCGAACATGGTGGCGTCTATCTGACCGCGGCGATTGCCTATAAAAAAGCATTTCTGGAACAGGCAGGCGGCTTCGATGAAAACTTTCTACGTGCCGCGTGTGAAGACGTCGAACTGGCGGCTCGTATGCTGACCTATGGTGAAATTGGCTTTGTCCATGACGCGAAAGTTCAACATCCTCGACGTCGCAAGACCTTCACCATGTTCTGGAAAAAACGCAACGACTGGCGCTACGTGCTGTATCTCGCTCAACGACACGGCTTTGTCGGCTGGCCGGGAAATATTACGAAACAGCCACGTTTGCGACTCTTGTGGTGTGCATTAGTGACTCAGCCCGCCGGACGCATGCTGCACGCATTTCGCTTTGCCTTTACTTCTCCTCGCCAGGGGACAATCGCAATTGGGCATGCGACATTTTCGTGGTTCTGCGGACTCGCCGCGATGTTCGACATTTTGACAGCAACGTGCCCACCGCAGGAAAATTATCTGCTGTCTGGTCAGTCTCCATTGCACAATAGAAACCGCGCCGCCTGAATGGCTGTCCGGTTGTTTTAAATCAGAACGTCTTCAATATGAATTCCTGCAGGCAACGGATGGCAGCTGGAAAAGTGGCGATCGTCATCGCCACTCACCGCTATTGCTTTCCACTGGAACGCTGCATCAGCAGCCATCTGGAACTGCTCGAATCGCCTGCGGATCTTGTCTTCGTTGACAACGGGTCCGGCGGCGAAATGACGGCATGGGCAACGCAGCGATTTCCTGAAATCACCGTCATCACGCGTGAGCAAAATGGCTTTTTCTGCGGCGGCTACAACACCGGCATGCAGCACGCCATCGATGGCAATTACGAATACGTTTTGATCGTGAATGCTGATACCGAAGTCTGCAACCAGGACTATGTCGCAAATCTGGCATGCGCTGCAGACATTCATAAAACGGCCGCGTTCCTCGGCCCCATGGTGTATATCCGTGAAGAAGGCAATGTTCAGAATACGATTCTGCGATTTCCGTGGTTTGGCCGACACATGTCGCATTGGCTGACATCCGGATTTCATTCCACGAATCGAAGCGCTGCCACTACGACCGAGACAAAGGTTGACTTTCTGAATGGAGTCTGCGTGCTTTGCCGCATCTCAGCACTCCGCGAAGTGGGTCTGCTGGATGAGGAAATGGGCGGATACGTTGAAGATACCGATTGGAGCTGGCGAGCCCTGCAACAAGGCTGGCACAGCATGTATATCCCTGAGCCCAGTATCGTGCATCATCAGGCGGCAGATGAGTATGAACACTTCTCTGTGAAGACATTCATGCTGCGTCGAAATCATGTGTACTGGCACATGAAAGTCGGGCATGTGTGGCAGGCAAGATTGTTTGCATCGTTCTCACTGTTCCTGGCGAGAATGCGTTCTGCTAAAGCATTTTGTCAGCGTCGCAACGTTGACGAACATCGACGTTATGTTGCCAGATTCAAAGACGTCGCCCGCAGAATTCTTGCAGGCGAAACCATTGGTGAATGGTTTGGTCCGCCAGTTGGCAGACTCTGAATCGATGATTCTGTTGGGACTATCACATTTGCAGAAAGATTTGGCGTTATGACAGCCCTTGAAGATCGACCGACTGTTGCCGTTGATCAGTGTGACCATTGCGGTTCAAAGAACATGTCACTGGCGTTGAACGCAGCTCCCTGGACTTTGATGCGGTGCACCCAATGCGATTTTGTGTTTACGTCACCAAGACTCACCGAGGAGGTATTATCGAGCATTTATTCGGATGAGTACTACGAGAACTCAACCAGCTATGCGGCTCAGCAGGTTGAGCCACCATCAAATGACCATCTTTCACTTGCAAAAAGCGTATTTGCTCAGCTTAGACGCCGAGGCACTAAGCCAGTTTCGATGGACGTCGGCTGTGGCGGTGGCAGACTCGTTGAAGCCTTTTCCACGGCGGGATTCGATGCGTATGGCGTCGAGCCAAGTGAAAATACTGTTCAGGTCGCTCGGGAAGTGGGACGGAACATCTCTGTAACCAACGTTTCGGAACTCTCGGACGCCACCTATGACTGCGTCACCGCCATGCATGTTCTTGAACACGTTATTTCACCAACCGAATTCACCAGCGAGTTGTTCCGAATCACACGCCCCGGCGGGCTTTGCATCGTTGAAGTCCCCAACTTCGGCAGCAAGGCCGCTAGACAGCAGGGAGCTGACTGGTATGCGCTTCATCCCAGCACTCATCTTTCGCATTTCACTCCTGAATCCCTAGCTGGCTTTATCCAGAAATCCGGATTTCAAGTGCGATCGATGCACCGATTGGGAGGAGCCGGCGTTTTCGCAGCGGTTTCTGAAGCAACGGCACGAAAAACGAAACCAGAGACTTCAGCGTCCACTAACGGAAATTTCACAAAACGAGGCCTTGGTGCAGTGTGGAATATTCGATCTGCGGTGACATCGATTCCCGCGGCTCGGCGATTGGCTCGCTGGGTTAACTGGGAACTCCTCGGCCAGGGCGAATTCGTTCGCGTTGTTGCCAGAAAGCCAGCCAGCTGAGTTGCCTACAAAAGTCTTCTAAGCGTTTAGGGAACCGACGGACCATACTTGCTTTGCGATTTACGGATAAACATTGCTCAAAATTGGACTCATTTTAAGTAGCCCCAGCCCGCATCAGGTGGAACTGCTGAACGCCATCGCGATGCGAACCGATGTCGATGCATTCGTTGGCTACGTCAAGCCTCAGAATACTTCACGACACTGGGGACGACCAACTCCAAATCTTCCATGGGAGAATTTGCCAACCGGGTTGATGCAGATGTGCTCCGGGCAACTGCATCGATGGGTTCGATCGAAACAGGCAGATGTGTGGCTGCTGAGTTCAGTCTATACAAGTCCAGCGACGCAGGTACTTGTGCGAATTCTGCGAACACAGCGAAAGCCATTCGCGTTTCTTGGCGAGCCGCCACAGCCCAGAACTGGAATTCGGGAATTCGTTCGACGCAGCTTAATGATGTCGGTTCTCAGAAACGCCGACGCAATTATTGGTACGGGTAGCGAGTCTGCACGTCGGTACCATCAACTGACCGGCGGTCGTCAGCCTGTAGCATCCGTTCCTTACTACATTGATGTCGCCGAACAACTTTCTGAACGTCCCATTTCGCCTCCAGCTGTCACGGAACCTTTTCGATTTGTTGCATCGGCGCAGCTAATTCATCGCAAAGGGCTGGATGTGCTGATCAACGCCTGTCGGCAACTTCCGGACGACGGATGGACGTTGGATATATATGGGGACGGGCCGCTTAGAAGCGAACTGGAAGAACGTTGTCGTCAGATCCGCAAACCAGTCTTCCTACGTGGCTTGATGCCGTACGATAAGAAAGATGATGTGTTTCGAGGGAAGCACTGCTTTGTTTTCAGCACGCGTTGGGACGGATGGGGCATGGTTCTCCCAGAGGCATTGGCAATGGGACTACCGGTTATCACCACGGATCAGGCGATGAGCGCACACGACTTTATTCGTCATGGTGAAAATGGTCAGATCGGTCCAGCCGGTGATGAGGGTTTTCTTGCATCAGCGATGCTAAACGCGATGTCTTCGCGGCACACACTGACGATACAGTCGATTGCGGCAAAGAAATCTCTGCGGGACTACACACCGAGCCACGGAGCTGAACGCCTTATTGGTGTTCTTAACGAAGTTGCCAGAAGAGCGGCTTGATTTGAGTTTTACTGCACGGAAGCTATTTGATGATCAAACAAATCGTGAAGTCCTGTGTCCGTGGATTCCTTGCAGTGACCAACGGCAAAACCGTTCGAGTTGTTGCCGGGCCTTTACGCGGTCGTCGTCTGCTGAGGCAGCATGGGTTGCCAAACCTATCGATGCTGTTCGGTACATATGAATCTCGATTCGCAGCCGCATTCAGCTCGCGGGTCAGACAGAACTCCGTAATTTATGACATTGGAGCAAACACAGGCTACTTTTCTTTGCTGGCGGCGGAACAGCACCGCCCAGGTGGTCAAGTTGTTGCCTTTGAACCCGTGCCTGCAATCGTGAATGATCTCCGAACGATGGTCGCTGCCAATGGTCTAGATGATCGGGTTCAGGCTTTTCAGTTAGCACTATCCGACTCGAACGGGCGAATCAAAATGTTCACGCCCGCTTCGGCGGCGACGGGCATCATTCAGACAGCCATTGGAGACCGTAACATTTCAGATGAAACGGCAATCGAAGTTGAGGTGTCAACGCTGGACCGTTTTGTCTTTAAAAATGGTAACCCGGCCCCTGAAGTTATCAAGCTTGACGTCGAAGGAGCTGAAGCATCTGTACTTGTTGGTGCGAGACGCGTTCTTCAGGAGAAGCGGCCAACGATTCTTATTGAGGTTCATGGCGAAAAGCCAGCGTCGGACGTCTGGGACATTATCGTCCCACTTGGATACAGAGTTCACCTACTGACAGATTCGGGAGAATTGGAAATCTTTGACCGTGCCACGTGGGTCGGACATTTTGCCGGATCGAAGTGGGTCATTAATCATTGCGTGCTCACCCCATCGACTGCTGTTGCCGCCGCAGCATGATTGGCTAAGCATGGGGCTCGCGTGTATGGGCGCTCGACGAATCCAGAACTCATCGCAATAGGACGAATTCAGTTTGCTAACAGGAAACACCTCGACTTCTGCAATTCTGCAACCGCAATCCCAATTGACGGTGTCTTCCAGATTTGATCGTACGCAACGAAGTCCGGCTTCGGCAATGCCAATTGGGATTGTGGTATTCTCGGCGGGCCTTGTTGTGGCATTCTTTCTAAGAGCCAGTTCAATTCCCACCGGGATCAGCTCTCAGCACCTTTTCATCGCCTGCTGTTTTTGTCTGATTGGTGCGTTTTCATATCTTTGGGCAAGCCGTAAGCTGACTGTCAGCAGCGCCGTACTCGTATTTATTCTACTGACGCTTCCAAGTTTGATTTCAGCCGAAGATTCCAGAGCCGCTGGCTTTCGCTGGTTTGGCTGGGTACTTGTCATGGCAACCGTTGGGCCGTTGTTTTCTAATGAAATCAAATTGAAGCTACAGGTGCTTCACTGGACCCGCAAACTGCTGTTGATTTTCGCTGTAGGGTCGTTGTTGCTAAACCTTTTCGGGATCCGTCTGTCTGGTCGTGGCATGTTCTTCGGGCTGACGGGGCACACGATGATTCTGGCTCCGGTCTGTGCACTTGCCGCAATCGACTTGTTTTGTACTCAGAAACATCAACGACCTAAGTGGCATGTTTTGTTACTGGTGGTCTGCTGTGTGACGTGCATTGGAGCCGGCTCACGTGGCGCTGTTATTGGTATGGCAGTTGGGATTCTGACGCATGTCGTACATCGTCGCCAGGGATTTCTTGTAATTGCCATGGCAATTACAGCCTTGGTTGCTGTTGGGTTTGTGCAGTCTGCAAGAAGTTCAGATGCGGTCGAGAGAGACCTCGAAGCTGGGATCTATTCTGAGCTGACTGCAAAGGGGACCAATGATACCCGGGGACACCTGTGGGCAGCCCGACTTGAAGAATATATGAGCAGTCCCGTGATTGGGGTTGGTTTTCAGCAACAACGCATCTATCGCAAAGATACCGACGAAAACTTTCTAGAGCCTGGGTCCAGTTACCTTGCAGTACTGTCCATGACGGGGACCGTAGGGCTGATCGGGTTTGTGTGGCTGGTGGTGTCACTATTTTCTTCATTGTTCACGTCAACATCGGCTGTGCCCACAGCCTATCAAGATTTGCTTAGAGGGTGGACCGCGTTCTTTGCAGTGCATCTTATAATTGAAGGCTACATCTTTGCCTGTGGATCGCTTTTGTGTTTTCTGTTCTGGTTGACCGCTGGATGTTCCATGTCGCTTCATAGCCTTGGTAGAAGAAAGCAAATGCGAGATCGGACAATAGTTCAAATGAGAGCAATGCAAACTTTGCGTAAGCAGGCTGCAGCATGACGCGTCGGCTTCGTGTTTTGCACTGCGTTCCCAGCTTGAATGCCAGCGATGGTGGGCCAGCTCGTTCTGTTCCGGCACTGGCTGGTTCAGTAGCGAGAGCCGGCGTTGATGTGCGTGTCTGGAGCCGCCAGCCGCCGACAATCGACCTTCTTCCGTTTCAGCCTGCGTCTTTTGTTACGGGGGATTTAGATTCCGTTGTCACTCAGGATTGGGTCCCTGATATTATTCACGATCATGGTCTATGGCTGCAGTCAAATCATGCGTCGGCACGGCTTGGGCGTCACAATCGCATTCCACGAATTGTTAGTCCTCGTGGTATGCTGGAACCGTGGTGCCTGCAACATCGGCGCTATAAAAAACTACTCGCGTGGCGATTTTATCAACATCGTGATTTGTTAAGCAGCGCATGCCTTCATGCCACTTCACATAGCGAGGTACGACAGTTTCGGCAGCTTGGGTTTGGGCAGCCAATCGTTCTTTTGCCAAACGGGGTCACATTACCCACGACACCTTCGAACGTAGATCCAAATCGGCATAATGGAAATGCTGAGGATCGAGAAATTCTTTTTCTGTCGAGGATTCATCCGGTCAAAGGATTGCCTCATTTGATTGAGGCATGGAAGCAGGTCGTTCGTCCCGGTTGGCGACTCAGAATTGTCGGAGCGGATGAAGGCGGCCACAAAAACGAAATTCAGAATCTGGTTAGGGAACGACAGCTTAGGGATAGCGTAACGATCTGTGACGCGGTCCATTCAGATGAAAAATGGTCATTGCTTCGAAAGGCAGATGCTTTAGTGCTTCCCTCGTTTTCCGAAAACTTTGGAATTGTGATCGCCGAATCGCTTGCGGTGGGCACTCCAGTAATCACAACCACCGGAACTCCATGGCAAAGAGTGTTGTCGGAGCGTTGCGGCTGGTATGCGGAACCGACCGTGGCTGGAATGACACAGGCTCTCAATTCTGTTCTGCAGACATCGCGACCTGAACTTGAAGCGATGGGAAGACGCGGAGAAAAGTGGGTGCGACAGGAATTTGCCTGGGACGATGTCGGGCAAAAAATGGTGGCAGCATATGATTCAATTTTGGGTACAGGAACTCATTGTGAGTGGATTGACCGGCATCTGACTGCGAAGAGAGCCGCGTAGTGTATTTCACTTCATGTCAGTTCACACACGCGTTTCCTTCAGGTGGGCAAACACAGTGTCTTTGTCTTGATCTGCATCTGACTCGGCACGAGCAATAGAAAATATCGACGGAGATTTGACGTTGCAGATTCATGTGAGCAAGGTGGATTGTCCGAGTCCGCATTCATTCGCCAACAAAGTAGCTCGAGTTATCTGGGGCACTGTCTGGTGCCTTCTGTTTCGCCCATCTCCCCGAATGTTTTTTGGATGGCGCAGATGGCTGCTTCGGGCGTTTGGCGCGAAAATTGGTAAGAACGCTCGGATATCTCCGAGTGTTGTGATTTGGGGGCCATGGAATCTCACTGTCGGCGATGAATCAGCCATAGCGCATCACGTGGATTGTTATTGTGTTGACAAACTGGTTATCGGAAACAGGGTGACTGTGTCGCAATACACGTTTCTGTGCACGGCATCTCACGATATTTCAGATCCGAACATGAAGCTCATCTCATCTCCGATTGTTTTGGGTGATCAATGCTGGGTTTGTTCCGGAGTCTTTGTTGGTCCAGGACTCACTATTCATGAGGGTGCCGTTATTGGAGCCATGTCGGTTGTTACCAGAGACGCTGAAGCCTGGACTGTATATGCCGGTAATCCATCGCGGCAAATCAAGCGTCGCGTTATTAATTCCGATCTTGCAGGCACAGCCCGTTGCAGCGAAATCAAGCGGGACCAGACGCATGGGGAAAACGGAGCATCTCGTCTTGACGCCACCTAGCGTTGTGGACCAGATTCTATGCGTTCTTTAAATCCACCGTGTGTGAAAGATATGCGAATGCCTGAATCGCTCAGCCAAACGAATGAACTCACATTGGACGTTTCGTGTTCAGCAACCGTCAGCACAGAACTCAATAAAGAGCAGCCCGGCGCCACCGCTAAACTTCCGATAACGGTTCTGATCGCCGCGAAGAACGAAGAGCTGAACATTTCTAAATGTCTCACGGCGCTGTCAGATTTTGCAAGTGTTGTGGTGATTGATTCCTGTAGTACTGACAGAACTGCTATTATCGCCGCACAGCTTGGCGCCGATGTCGTAAACTTCAGTTATGACGGCGGATATCCCAAGAAACGACAATGGGCACTGGACACTCTGGACATCAAGACGCCATGGGTGCTGCTACTCGACGCGGATGAAGTTGCTTCGCCGCAGTTTATCAGCGAATTGAGAGCGGTCGTCAGCCAGAAAGAGACGAGTGATGGATATCTCATCACTAAAGGGTTTCATTTTCTCGGCAAGCGTTTTCGGTTTGGTGGTTTTTCACATGCCGCTGTTTTGCTGTTTCGCACCGGAAAGGCTCGTTTCGAGCATCTAATTGATGAAGCCAGTGATGTACTCGACATGGAGGTTCATGAGAGGCTTATCGTCGATGGAACGGTTGCCGAAATTGAAGCTCCGCTGATTCACGAGGATTTCAAAGGGCTTGAGGCATATGTCTCTCGCCATAATAAGTACTCGACCTGGGAAGCCCGGGTCAGATGTCAACACCTGTCGAATGGTCAATGGGGTGCAGCATCCATCAAACCGCGACTGTTCGGTAATGCTCAGGAACGTCGACGATTTCTGAAACAGATCGCCATTCGTATCCCATTCGAGCCATTGCTGTGGTTTGTCTATCACTTTGTGTTCAAGCTTGGATTTCTTGAGGGGCGTCGAGGGCTGATTGCAAGCCAGATTCGCAGCAGCTATATCGCTCAGTCGCGAGCGAAAATGTTTGAGTTGCGATTGGCCTCAGACTCAGCAATACCTCTGTCACTTCCATTCCCGAAAATTGAACACAGTGCTGCCGATGGCTTTATTAGGGAAAAGGCTGCATAGGCGGAATAATACGGATGATTTCTTCGATCGTTTTCTGAAACGGCACTGTTTGCCGGACGATAGATGCATCACGCCAAGCGGCTCCGATAATCGTAATCGTTGCCATAAAAGCATTGGCTATTATCGTCTGAAACACCGATTTTCATCTTAGGAGCATCGAGCTCTCTGAAGTAAAACCGACGGCATAAAGGCACCCGGCGATCAAGTCTAAAGGGCGAGCTTCTCCATTGCATCGGGTTCCGCTAACTATTTACAAGGACGTGAGAACAATGCGAGCGCCAATCGTTTGGATGATGATTTTTTCAATGACGTTGATGCCGATCCAGGCCACTTTTGCAGGTCAGGAAACCAGTTCAACAACTGAACAGGTTCGCCTTCATAATGTTGAATTGAATGCCGGTGGCACAGTTAATGGCCGTTTGACTGACGCGACTGGTCAGCCTTTGGTCAACAAAGAAATCCGTGTCACCACAAAGGACACGTCTGAGAAGTTGGTCACCGACCAGGACGGTGCCTTTGTTGTCTCAACTCAGGCTGGCGGCAACTGTGCGATCACTGTCGACAAACAGACTTATGCCTGCCGCCTGTGGAAGCACAACACTGCTCCTCCTAAGGCTTTGACGTCTTTCGGAATCGTGTACAGCAGCGATTCGCAGGTACGCGGTCAGTACGATGATTGTGGAGAAGGCTGCGACGATGGCGGCGGTGGCCGTTTTGGTCGACTTGGCGGAATCTCCGGTGGCCAACTGTTGGGCCTTGGACTCCTGGCTGGAGCTGTGGTTGCCATCGTTATCGCTGCAGACAATGACGACGACGCAAGTTAGTTTGCCGAATTGTCGAGCAGGAAATTGATTAGACATAGAGCCCCGCGAAATTTTGTTCGCGGGCGTTTTCGTGCGCGTTCTAATCTTCGAATTTCGTTCGCGGCTTTATTCTACGGTGTTTATTCGTCGCATGAATATTGGCAGTCGATATGAATTTTAGCACACCTATTCAGGCATCAACTTAATTCGGCTGATTCTGCCGAAATGCTCTGCAGTCAGGGCAATAGAAGCGCCGACGCTACTTCGCAAGGGGCAAATTTCGCACAGCAAATTTTAAAATTGGATTGAATAGGACGGATAGTTCAGATGCGATTAGTAACAACATGGTCGATTATGCTCTCGGTGATCTTTTCGTCGTCCATTTCATTAGCTTCAGATCCCGCTCCAATCCAGGCTGATACACAACGAGTGGTTTTGAGCAATGTGGAGTTGTCGGACTCGGGATGGCTTTCAGGGCAATATCTTTCAAAGGCTGGCCAGCCTGTTGCCGACGTGCAGATTTTCGTGAAGTCCGGTGACACGGTTCAGACAATTAGTACTGACGATAAAGGTCGTTTCACTGTTGCTAACCTGACTACAGGTCAGTGTACGTTTCAGATTGAAGAAAATTTCTACGTCTGTCGGGTATGGCAAAACGGAGCAGCGCCGCCAAAATCTGTGAAGTCGATCGCGATTGTTTCAGAAGAGGTTTCGGTTCTTGGAAACAATTGGATGCAACCCGGTGGCTACAATCCACTTGGTCGTCTGATGGCACTATCGTCAAACCAAAAACTAGGTTTGGGTGTTCTTGCCATTGCGGGGGCCGGAGTCGCGATCGCCGTAACTCAGAACGATCACGATAATGCCAGCTAAATGTTAATTCGGGATGTTGTGATAATCCTGTTTTAGACTGATTTAGATGTTGAGTTGACGATGATGTTGAAGCGAGTTTGAGTAACTCATGTAAAACAAAAGTCTGCAAGGTTTTCCGATGCAGGCTTTTTCTATGCGCCGAAGCATCTGCAACAAAACTGGGTGACAGCGAGCTGCCTTGGCACTGTTGTGTTATCTGGAAATCGTCATTTTCTACGTAACCCCGAATATGCGGCCCGACATCGCTTTGTGACACATGGAATGCCAGTGTGGAGAACAGCAGAGGCGTACTAATTGCCGACGGATTCAAAGCTTCTAGTGTGTATTGATGGAACGGAGTTCGATAATGCAAAAACCTGTTACATGGATATTAGTGCTGTCAATTGTTGCATCACCTGCGTTCGCTCAGCTGGGGACATCGGCTCCTGCAATGAACATCGCGGCCGAGAAAACTGAATTGCGAAACGTCGAGTTGGACAAAGACGGATGTTTGCGAGGACAGATCGTCACCAATGAAGGTGGAGCGATCAGCAATGTGAAGATTCAGGTTCACTCGCAGGCAGACATGAATCAGGTTGCTCAGGTCGTCACCACGGGTGAACGCGGCAACTTCCTGGTTCAAGGCGTGCAGACCGGGACATGCGTGGTCAGCGTTGGCGAAGACAGCTATGCATGTCGAGTTTGGCAAAACGGGACAGCGCCACCTAAATCACTGAATTCGATCGCTCTTGTTGCCAGTTCAAGTCTGGTACGCGGAAACGCGTGTGGCGACTGCGGTCACTGTGCAGAATGTACTGGGCGTGGTGGATTTATTATGAACAAACTTCGCTGCATGACTCCAGGTCAAAAAGTTGGACTTGGACTGATTGTTGCTGCAGCAATCGCGTTGCCCATCGCACTTAGTAATGACAAAGATAACGCCAGCTAAGCGCCGAATGCTTTCGACCCGATCAGCATTCTGAAACCTGTTTTTTAAATAGTTGGAAAACAGGTTTTTTGCTGCGCGGCTGAAATTTTGAACCGCCCCGGCACATGTCCCATTCTCTGGAAAGTAATGGCTGCAAACGCGTGCGGAAGACGTTACTATGAAGCTTGACCGCTAAGCGTGTCTTAGAAGGCTGCGGCTGTATTCTGCCAGTTTTAACTTCCTGTAATTCTCCATCGGGAGCTGCTTTATGATTCGTGTTCTTTCTTTCGCCTGTCTGGTTTTGATGAATTCATTAATCGGCTACTCGCAGGACGCCTCGACCGCTAAGTCTGATACTGACGGATTTGTTAGTGTTTTTAACGGCAAAGATCTAACTGGCTGGTCGGGAGACAGTCGTTTATGGACCGTTAAGGATGGTCTGATCCGTGGGGAAACAACTCCGGAGGCCGTGGCGGTCGGCAACACATTTTTGATTTGGCAGGGCGGAACGACCAAGAACTTCGAATTACATTTGTCATTTCGATGCAATGCAACAAACAACTCCGGAATTCAATACCGTTCAAAACATATCACCGAAGGAGTTCGTAACGACTGGGTTGTTCGAGGATACCAGCATGAAATCCGAAACGAAAACGAACTGCCGAATGTGTCGGGATTCATCTATGACGAAGGTGGCAAGCGTGGACGAATCATTCTGGTCGGGCAGAAGGGTGACTGGGAAGGTGATAAACTGAATTTGTCTGATGAGGCTTTGATTTCAAAGGATGAGTACAAACAGTTATTCAAACTGGACGACTGGAACGAAGTTGCGATTATCGCCAACGGTGATAACGTGAAGCATTTCATGAATGGCCGCCTCACGATGGACTTCACTGATAGCCCCGAACGAGCGTTGACTGAGGGTGTACTGGCTTTGCAACTGCATGCTGGTAAGCCAATGTGGGTTGAGTTCAAAGATGTTCGCATCAAGGAACTGAAGTAGACTCGGTTGCGGATTCAATATGGCGGAAGTGCGATTGGATTTCCTGATTGACGTTTGACGTTTGTCGTGAGGAATGAGGGTATACTCAAGTTGTTCGATGAGCATCCCATTCCGTAAATATCTGTGACGTCACATTGCGAGTTTGCGAATATGCGAGTCCCGTTTCAAATGCCGAAAGTTTGCCGGTTTAAGCTTTTGTTTCCCGTGTTCATCATGATGTGTCGCTCGCCGTCCGCAAGTGGCAATGATGAATCCAAACAATTGGAGTTCTTCGAAAGCCGTATTAGGCCGGTACTGGTCGAACGCTGCTACAGTTGCCATTCGAGCGAATCGGAGTCAGTTAAAGGGGGCCTGCTGCTGGACACCGCCGCAGGCTTGCAAATCGGAGGCGATTCCGGTCCCGCGATTGTGAAGGGGCAGCCAGCGAGCAGTTCGCTTATTGAAGCTTTGCGATACGAAGGCGTACAAATGCCTCCGGATATGAAGCTGCCCGATCAGGTGATTGCGGACTTTGAGAAGTGGATCGGTGATGGTGCGGCGGATCCTCGGAAGGGGGGCCATCCGGTGACTGCGGGTGGCGGGATTGATGTTGATGAAGGGCGTTCTTTTTGGGCCTTTCAATCGGTTGTTGATCACGCCGTGTCAGATTTGCAAACGTCCAGCCAAAATTCGATCGACGCTTTTGTCACTGAAAGGCAGCTAGGGACGGGACTCGTTATTGCGCCAAAGGCCGCCTCGTCAGCCTTGGTTCGTAGGTTGTGTTTTGACCTAATCGGACTGCCTCCAGCGTCGAGTGATCTTGATGAACTTACTGCCATGTCGTCGAATCAGGCGGTGTCAGAATTGACAGATCGGCTACTGGGTTCGAAGCAGTTCGGAGTTCATTGGGGAAGACACTGGCTGGATGTTGCTAGATATGCTGATTCGAATGGCAACGATTTTAATGCGACGTTTCACAACGCATGGAAGTATCGCGACTATGTTGTCGATGCCCTGAATAGCGACAAGCCGTTCAATCAATTCGTGCTGGAACAGATTGCCGGAGACTTGTTGCCGTTTGATTCTGACGCTCAACGCACCGAGCAGTTAGTCGCAACCGGGTTCCTGATGCTTGGCACAAAGATGCTTAGTGAGCGTGATAAGGAAAAGTTGCGAATGGACGTCGTTGACGAACAGGTCAGCACTGTTGGCACAGTTTTTCTGGGCCTGACGCTTGGCTGTGCTCGATGCCATGACCACAAGTTCGATCCAATTCCAACTCGCGACTATTACGCTCTGGCGGGCATTTTTAGAAGTACGCGAACGCTTGAAGGTGAGAGCCAGAAGTATGTTTCAACGTGGCGGCGTACTGCGCTGCCGACAAGTGCCGAACACGCTGAGGCTGTCAGAGACTGGGAATCGAAGAGGAAAAAACTTGAGGCTCAGTTGAAGGCTGCGAAAAAGCATTTAACTGCTTTGGGAAAACAGAAGCCAAAATATGACGGTAACACTATTGATGACGTGAAGGCCACGTTAAAGGGAGCATGGAAGCCGTCCACTCTGACACCAACTTATATTGGTTTGGGTTACATTCACGATAATATGACCGGCAAAGGAACGAAGTCTGCTGAGTTTTCCTGGAGTCCTTCAGTATCGTCGGTCTATGAAATTCAGGTGTCTTATGTGGCAGGCGCTAATCGAGCCAGCAATGTGCCGCTGAAAGTAACGCATAGGGGTGGCACTAGCGACCTGGTGGTTGATCAGACAAAGTTACCGGAAATCGACGGTATGTTCACGGTTGTTGGCCGCTTCGGTTTTGAAGAAGGAGTGCCTGCGCTGGTTACTGTTTTAACTTCGGATACTGTTGGTTATGTAATTGTCGATGCGGTTCGTTTTCTTCCCATTGATGCCAAAGGCGAATATTCAACCATTGCTCCAACCGCTGAAGGGCAGGGCGATAATGAGCTGATGGCGATTGAGAAACAGATTGCAGCATTAGACTCTGAAATTACGCAGTTGAATAAAACAGCTCCTCAACCGCTTCCTCAGGCGATTGCGGTTTCTGATATGAACGTCGTTGAAGACTGTGAAATCTGTATTCGTGGAGAGCACAACAATCGAGGGGAATTAGTGCCGCGTGGATTTCTTCAGGTTGTTTCAAAAGATGAAGATCGCATTCTGCCGAGCTCAGAAAGTGGCCGCCGTGAATTGGCTGACTGGATCGCGAGTTCCGAAAACCCGCTGACCGCCCGAGTGATTGTTAACCGCGTGTGGTCTCAGCTGATTGGCGAAGGCCTTGTTCGAACTGTTGACAATTTTGGGAACCTTGGTGATCGTCCTTCGCATCCGAAACTTCTTGATCATCTGGCATCACGTTTTGTTACACCGAAAAACGCTCAGACTACTGAAGGCAGTTGGGGCATGGGGTGGTCGCTAAAAACGCTGATTCGAGAAATTGTGTTGAGTGATGTTTATCAGCGAAGCTGCCAACACGATTCAGTGTCCTTTCACTTAGATCCGGAAAATCGGCTACTGTGGAAGGCAAACCGCCGTCGACTTCCGGCTGAGTCGCTGCGTGATGCGATGTTAATGATTTCAGGTTCGTTGGATGTGTCGCCGGGCGGCTCTCCGGTGCAGGGACTTGGGACGTTGGTTAAATCGAATGATGCCAATGCGGATGACTACGTAACAAACGAGATTCATCGTCGAAGTCTGTACCTACCGATCATTCGCAGTGAGTTACCACCTATTCTTACCGTTTTTGATTTTGCAGATCCCGACATGGTTGTGGGAAAGCGTCCCGTGACAAATGTGCCTGCTCAGGCACTGTTTGTTATGAACAGTCCCTTCGTGATGGCGAATGCAGAAGCCGTGGCAGAGAGGCTTTGTGCGGAACCCATCGGACGTGTTGAAGATCTGGTGGCGAAGACGTATCAGTTGGTTTTGTGTCGGTCGGCTTCAGCATCGGAAGTTGATCGTGCCGTGTCGTTTCTGAATTTTGCAGCAGATGCAACTCCAACGGCGGAATTGCCTGTTACGCGTTTGACTCGTCTGATTCACGTGATGTTTGCTTCGACGGACTTCATGATGCTTGACTAGGCCTCCAATCTTCTGTTCCAAAATTGTTCAGGTTCTATCTCCGCCGCAAGACGGCGTCTGATTGTGCCTGACAGTGAGGTTTCTTATGAACTCATCTTCAAAAACTTCGCGGCGAACACTTCTGCAGAGTTCTGCTGTTGCACTGGGCGGATTGTCGTTACGTGGCCTGCCGTCAGCGATGGCGGACAATTCCGGCAACGCGGTGGTTTCGTCCGTTCCGTATCATCAACCAAAAGCGCGACGAGTCATTGTGTTGTTCATGCACGGTGGACCAAGTCAGGTGGATACATTTGACTACAAGCCGTTGTTGCAAAAGCACGATGGTCGTGAGCTTCCGTTTCAGGCTGCCAGCAACATCGATGCGGTGCCGAAGCTAATGAAGTCGCCATGGCGTTTTCAGCGACATGGTGAATGCGGCAACTGGGTGTCTGAACTGTTGCCGAACATGGCCACACAAATCGACGACCTGTGTGTGATTCGTTCAATGCATAGTCGAGGCCAATCGCACGGTCAGGCTGTCAGTATGATGCACACCGGCAGCGACAATCTTGTTCGTCCGTCGGTTGGAGCATGGGTGTCGTTTGGGCTTGGCAGCGAAAATCGGGATCTTCCTGCGTTTGTATCGATCAGTCCCGCCAGTGGGCATGGTGGTCCACGAAACTATGGTTGTGCGTTTCTTCCGGCCGCACATCAGGCAACAGTTATCGGAAATTCCGGTAAACTCGGCGACGCGAAGATTTCGCATCTTCAAAACGACCGACTTTCCATAGATGAACAGTCTGCTCAGTTGGAATTGCTTCAGGCGATGAATCGTGATCACCTAAAGCGTGCTCAGCAGGATATTCAAATCGAAGGTGCGATCGAATCGTTCGAACTTGCTTTTCGAATGCAGGCTTCAGCTCCCGAGGTACTGGACCTTTCACATGAACCGGACTATTTGCAGAAGCAATATGGAATTGGCACAAAGGAAACCGACAACTTTGGACGTCAATGCCTACTGGCAAGACGTCTGGTCGAAGCTGGTGTTCGATACGTTGAAGTTTCCACCGGAAATGTGTGGGACCAGCATGGTGATTTGAAGAATGGTCACGAAAAGAATGCTCGTGCTACAGACCAGCCAATTGCAGCTTTGCTTTCCGATCTGAAATTGCGAGGACTGTTGGATGAAACGCTTGTGGTCTGGGGTGGCGAGTTCGGGCGGACGCCGATTGTCCAGGGCAGCAATGGTCGAGACCACAATCCTCAGGGCTTCACAACCGTCATTGCTGGCGGGGGAATTCGAGGCGGCCTTGCCTATGGCAACACCGATGATTACGGCTACTACGCTGTTGAAAATCGCGTGCATGTTCACGACCTGCACGCGACGCTGCTGCATCAGCTTGGAATCGATCACACAAGTCTGACGTATCGCTATGCTGGTCGCGATTTTCGTCTTACCGATGTCTACGGTAATGTCGTGCAGGACATTATTGCGTAACAGATTTCGATAACCAGACTGAACAGGGCTGAACACGGTTTGCGCTGGTTGAGCATCGTCACTGAAGTGACGACTTCACAGAGGTCTGTGGGCGGTCTGTTGTTGACTGGTTGGTCGAGGCCAATTGGCCGCACCAACTTTTTGTGTCTGCATCCGCCCTCGGGCAGCATTGCTTCCCTGTAGACGGCTGCCCCGAGACCACGTTCGGCAAATTAGTTGCCATTATGGAGCGGCATATCGGCAGCGATCACAGTCCTAGCGCAAACGCCAGGGCACAGGTTGTCTATACGACGCTTCGAGCCCTGAGCTTCTCGCCTGGCAATCAGAAGCTTTACACCATTTTTACAATAATTTGCTGACGAATTCTGTGCCGGAACAATCGCGGCGAAGTGTCTGTTGACCGGCCGATCGACTTAGATTTGGCTTTGTTCGCGAATCCATTGCAGTGGTTTTTGAAGTGAAACGCCCGGCTGATTGGCAACAGTGTCGATGCATAGGGTGTCTGAAAGAATCGTTTTGCAGGTGCGGCAAAGCCGCGCGCTACAGTTCCTAGTGTATACGATGACGAACATCTGTGTGATACCTTTGTGGGGTCACTAACGGATATTCAAATTTTTGAAATTCCATGGACCGCAACTGAAGCGTCATTGTCCAAAATAAAAACGGACACTTCTGCACATATTGATCCGGGCAAAACTGTGAGAGTGGCTGTCAACCTTGGTGCAGCAGGTGATGCTGCCAGTGAAATGCCGAGTGGACTCCAGGATGCGTTGAATGCCAGGCTAGTGTCGAATGGACTGATTTTGAGGCCAAGCGTCCGACCGTTTTTCTGCTTCGCCTGAAGGAGCGGGATGCAGACCGTACATCAATTTGTCAGCGCCAGACGTTGAATGCCGATAGAACTGTTTTCGTGCCGGAACCCCCAGCAACTTCCGGCCGGATACTGGTTCTGGAGTTGCTTGCTTCGGGGCAGGCTGAGCTGGTCTGGCGTATCAATCTTGGTGCCGCTCAGGGCTTGTTGGCGGCACTGGATTCGGTCGACAAATCGCAACGAAAGTGCAGTGTTGACCAGGCTGATAAGGCCATTTTGGCGGAACCTGTTCCGTACTACATTTTAGCGGACGATGATTTGATTGCTCTTTCTGCAGTGTTGCGATAGCCGGACGATGCGGGGCTACGTTCGGGGCGTCTCAGCTTAGCCTTCTACGCGGCTTTTGGTAGTCATTGGATGAGCCGTCACCGATCATGTGTCTTGCCGGGGCTAAGGTCACTATCGCGTTTTTAGCAGCTTTGTGCGGCCGATTCGTTATACAGGTTCTTACCAGAACGTGATTGTAGCGACTTGTTTAAGTTCGCCCTCGATTTAGAATCTGCACTTGTGAAGCAGATGGTTCAAAGCCGAAGGCTGTGCGAAAGTAGACGTTTGTATGTCAGTTTGGAATTCGTCGATTTTGCAATTGTTGGCTTTCAGTGGCAGTTGGTTGGCAACACTGTGCTGCGTGTTTGCTGAGGGCAACGTGACTGATTCTGTTGGTACACGATTTGTTCTTTTGGCCGGCGGTCGATTTGTTCAGGGAACGTCAGGCGGCGAGGCCGTTTTAAAGAAATCTTTCCCCTTATCGACGACGGGGCAGTTCTTTGGGAATGCGGAAGAGCCAGCTCACGTGACCTGGATTACTCGACCATTCTACATTGCAGAAACCGAAGTCACGCTGGCGCAGTTTAAAGCCTTTGTCGAAGCGACTCAGTACCGCACGTCTGCCGAGCAGGCCGAAGCGAAAATTGTTGGCTGGCAGCCGACATCAGAAGATGCTCCGCTATACGAATCATCTGACTTTCTTCGCGACGAAAAGTTCAACTGGAAGAATGCCGGCTTTATACAATCGGACGATCATCCTGTTGTTGGTGTTAGCTGGGTTGATGCCAAAGCCTATTGTGAATGGCTCAGTAAGAACGACGGCGTTGCTTATCGTTTGCCGACGGAAGCAGAATGGGAATTCGCGTGCAGAGCGGGAACTGATAGTTGGTTTTCATTTGGAGATGTCGCTCGCGAAACCATTCACAGGCATGCCAATATCGGTAATGCGGAACTGGAAAAACATCGAAAGCATTCTGCGGAGCGACAGTGGCTTTTAGACTGGGAAAACAGTCCGGAAGACGGACACGTTTTTACTGCACCGGTCGGAGGTTATGAAGCGAATTCGTTTGGCCTGAAGGATATGCACGGCAACGTTTGGGAATGGTGTGAAGACCTGTGGCTGGACACTATTTACAAAGACTTTAGTCGCCCGGCTTACAACCGACTTTCCAAAATCGCTGTCGATCCGGTTAACAACGATAGGCCTCAAACACCAACTAATGAGTTTCACACGATCCGAGGTGGCAGTTGGTATAACGGCGACCTGATCTGTCGTTCGGCAAATCGAAGTTACTGGGATGGCGATGATGCGGCCTGTTACATCGGATTTCGAGTTGTTCGGGAAGCTGATGTCGCCGTGTCGACTAAAGCGAAACAGGATTTCGACGAAGTGCAGACTGCGATCGGCAGAATCGAAGCCGCGGGGGGACAGTTCTATTCGTCACGAGGCCTTGATGTTGAAGTTCGCTTTGATGGCGAAAATCTAGACGAATCTGCTTTGAACAGCCTGAAGCAGATTCCCAATCTTCAGGGGCTGCGTATTAACTGGCGGCAACGTAATGCCGTTCTGACTCAGTCAGGCATTGATTCGATTGCGGATCTGCCCGAGCTGCAGTCGTTGGATTTCGCCAACGCAGTCGATGCTGAACACGTCGACCTTTCTGTGCTGACTAAATTACCGAAACTGACTTCGTTGAAGTTTTCTCGTAGCGTGCCGCTTAGAGACAACCAGCTTCGGGCCTTGTCTCAGCTAACGACTTTGACGGTGTTTCAATGCTACGGCACCAACGGCGGAATTACAGACGCCGGCGTGTCTTCACTGAGGGGAAATCGCGGTCTGGAATCACTTGAGCTATGGGAGAATCAGGCGACGGGAAGCTTTCTTCAGGATTTTGTTGGGTGTCCGCTAATGACGTTTGCGTCAACGCGAATTTACAATGGCGAGCCAACGTTGGCAGACGAAAATGCCGAGCGGTTGGCTGGCTTTTCGTATCTAAAATCCGTGACTCTTGATGGGCAGTCTCGGCTGAGCTTTCCCGCCATGCGTGCGATCGGAAAGTTGCCGAAGCTCATAAGTCTTAGTCTTGAAGGTTGCACGGGGTTTGCCGACGATGATTTCTCATCGCTCGCTGGTTTGCAGTCTCTGCAACAGTTGGATTTACGGAATACGAATGCTGGCAATATGTCGGCTGCCGCGATTGCGGAGATTCCACGTATTCGCAGTGTCAGAATTTCCGGCAATCGTTTGAGTGACCAGGGAATTGCTGATTTGGCAAAAGCGATTTCCTTAACGGAGCTTGAACTGGGTTCAAATTCGATCACCGACGCTGGTATTCAGTCTTTGGGTTACATCAATCAACTGCGAGAACTTACCATCGCTTCCGAAAACGTGACAGGCAGTGGATTTGGCCCAATCGCACGGTTGCCAAACCTGATTGATTTAAAGCTAATGACACCGGGTTTGACCGACGTTGCGTTCGACCATCTTTCCAGGGCCAAGAGTGTTCAGAAAATGAGGCTTGCTGTTCAGGGGACACGTCCTCCCGCTGCACTTACTGATGTTGGCGTATTGAAGATGGCGAATGCCACATGGCTGAAGGAACTCTGGCTACCTCGAAACGACACGAGCATCACAGAACAGGCCATTGAAGAACTGCGAACTCTGATGCCGAAGACCGGCGTTATCCCGTACACTGTTAACTGGAAGTGAGTAGTCTGAGCGTGCCTGTCATCATTAATAACCTGTGTTTTGAAGCGAAACGAACATTACTGATTGCGAGTGTGGCTACCGCAGTGTTGGGTGTGTCCGCGATTACTTTCGCAGCAGATCCGCTGGACGCAGCGACCTTCCGTTCAGCCGTAACGATGATGATCCGTTCGCACTGCGTCGGTTGTCACGGGCCTGATGTTCAGGAGGGAGAGTTACGTCTTGATACGTTGAAGCCTGACTTCGCGGACTCTCAGACAGCCGCAAAGTGGATTGAAGTAATGGACAATCTGAATCTGGGCGAGATGCCGCCGAAGGGAGAACAGCAACCGTCGGACGCACTTGTTGCGATCGTTGCAGATTGGATTGCCAAAGAAATTCGACATTCCGCAACGCTGGCCAATAGCACGGGCGGTCGTGTTTTGATGAGGCGTCTTAATCGCACTGAGTACGCCAATGCTGTTCGCGATTTGCTGTTTGTTGATTTTCTACCGGGCGAAGGGCCACTCGACCTATTGCCACCGGATGGGAAGCTGGACGGATTTGATAAGGTCAGTAAAGCATTGCTTCTGGATCCATCATTGATGGAAAAGTACTTCGAAGTGTCTGCTGTTGTGGCAGATAAGGCTGTTGTGACAGGGCCACCCCCAGTGCCAACTCGACGGAATCGCATGCAATACGAAGATATCACCGGAGGCATCGGCTATATCAAAGAATCTCGCACTACCATCGTGACCAATGATGGCATTATCACAATGGCTCAGGGAATGCGGTCGGATGAATTTCTGCGCCACCCATGGAACGACGCTCTCATTCCTGTTCGCGGAAAGTACAGGTTGCGGCTGCGACTGGGAGCTGACCCAAAACGGCGTGAAGCGTTATACATTCGAATCACGCGAACGGGTGATGGCGATATCTACTTTGGCAAAGTCCCCGGAACTCCGTCCGCCCCCGAAGTGCTGGAATTTGAACGCGCTTTTGACACGCCGGGTAGCAGTGAGATTGGAGTTCAGTTTGAGGATGCTCCAAAATTTGAAACGGTGAACTATCACTTCAGTAACCTCCAGAAATCAGCGGATGCCGCGATTAATTCAGGAGACGCAAAACTGGCTGGGCGTCTTCGGGCACAAATGGGAGCACAGGGGTTTCCTAATCAGGGACGGCTGGCACCAGACAGCATTACGACGGATCAGTTTCCGCGAGTATTTTTCGACTGGATTGAGCTAGAGGGGCCGATCTACGAACAGTGGCCACCCCCAAGCACTGAAGTGGTCTTTCATCGCGGATTGGATGAGACGCACTTCAACGACGAGTATGCTCGCGAGATTTTTGCACGTCTATTGCCTCGTGCGTTCCGTCGTCCTGTAAGTGGGATCGAAGTGGACAGGATCGTTTCTGTTGTGTCGAGCGAGCTCGAATTCGGCGCGTCGTTTTCTGATGCGGTAAAGTCCGGTATTGTGGCGATGCTTTGTAGTCCGGGATTTGTATTGTTATTTGAGCCTTCCAGTCAGTTCGTTGACGTTGATGAAGTTCGACGGCTTAACCATTTCGAATTGGCAACACGACTAAGCATTTTTCTATGGAGTTCGATTCCGGATGATGAACTTAGAATGGCCGCACAGACAGGTCGTTTAAGTAATGCCGAAAATCTGACGCAGCAAGTGGCGCGGATGTTGCAGGATGATAAGTCGAATGCGATTGTCGACGGGTTTGCGCGGCAATGGTTGAAAGCTGATGAATTTGATCGATTTGCAATTGATGGGAACCTATATCGCGAATTCTATAAAACGGAGAACACCGGCTTGAATGCGGCCATCAACGCGGAACCGATTGAGTTTTTTCGTGAACTACTGGTCAACGATGGCAGCGTGCTCGATTTTCTTAACAGCGACTGGACCATGGTGAATTCGCAGTTAGCTCGGCACTATGGACTGCCGGCGGTAAGCGAAAGCGGGTTTGTGAAAGTCCGGTTACCGGAGGAGAGTCATCGCGGCGGGCTGACCACCATGGCGGCCGTTCACAAATGGGGCAGTGACGGAAATCGGACAAAGCCGGTTGAACGCGGCAAGTATATTCTGGACGTGTTGTTTAACGATCCACCCAAACCGCCTCCACCGAACGTTGGCGAAGTGGAGCCAAACGTAAGCGGAGAAAACCTGACGGTCCGCCAGAGACTGGATCAGCATCGCACGATTCCTGCGTGCGCCAGTTGTCATCGGACGATCGATCCCTACGGTCTGGCTTTGGAAAACTTCAGTGTCACTGGCCAGTGGCGAACCAAACAGGATGGCGAACGCGGTTGGTGGCCGGACGAAGCGATAATTGATTCGACCGGGACATTGCCCGATGGCACTCACTTTGAAAGCATCGAACAGTTTCGTGTGGCTTTAAGATCGCAAGGCGATCGTTTTCTGCGCGGTCTGTGCGAAAAAATGTTTACCTATGCGTTGGGGCGAACTGTTGAACCGTCCGACCGTGGTACCATCGATCGATTGATTGCGCATATGAAGTCGAATGGTCACACCCTGCATAGCCTGATTGAGGCTGTGGTGTTAACGGAAGAGTTTCAGACGAAGTAGTGCCGGCATTCATTGCGGCATTGATGGGCTGTCCCATTGCTTTGGTTGCAGCACGCTGAGAACAATTTTTAAAATTCGCTCGTGACCTTCCTGGGAAAGATGAATGGAATCGAGTGTTGAAGTTGGCCCGGCGAAAACCGATGCCAGTTGCCACTTTGGGATTAGCGAAATGCCGTGCTTTTCTGCCAATCGTCGTTGGATGCGTCCCCAATTGTTGTGAAACGGAATCAGTGGCAGTTCAAACATGAATAAATGGTGGTCACGGGAATTCAGGTAGGTCAGCAGGCTGTCCAGCGTGTCTTCGAACTGTGCCGCTGATGTGGCTCCGAGAATATCGTTGCCGCCAAGTTCCAGAATGAAGACGGCCTCGTCCGGAAGCACGTTCTGTTGAGCTCGCTTTAAGGCTGAGGCGGTGGTCTCGCCAACGTGCGATAAGTCGATCACTTCCGAACGGATTTGATCTCGAAGCAATTGTGGCCATGTGATCGCCTCGCCTTCTCCGAGTCCAGCCGTAACTGAATCGGCAAGCACGACGACCGGCAGGTTCAGCCGCACCAGTTCGGGCGGCAACGTGGGGGTAATGTGCCAGGTTGCTTCGATGATGGCTACCGTGGTCCATGAGATGCAAACCGTCAGGGCTAGCCATTTCCTCTCACAAAGATCTTTGCGAAATAGGCACAAGCTACCGCAAAACAAAATGCACCAGACAAGCAGATTCAGCGGTGTCGCTGAAAGAACTGCAAGCAGCAGTCCCAGAATTATTACGATTGTGGTGACCCGAGAAAGCCATTTGGATCGCTGTTTCATACGTAGCAAAATGCAGCCAACAATCAGCACCGCACCGCTCATGAATGAATGGCCGTTAGCGATGTGTAAGACGATGGGATGCATGTTTTATTTTCAGTGAAGCTGGCGACTGGGTTTTCGCTGCATTCGCTGGATCGTCCGAGATGTCTGTTTTGTCTAAAAAAACTAACGGACTTCTGCGAGGGGTCGCCGTTTTAGGGCAGGGCAGTTGTTGGTTAAGAGCATCTGGCTACCTATTTCAGGCACAGATATCTCGCACTGCTTCCAGCGCGAACAACGACTTGCTGACATGTGAACTTCAAACTCTAGATCGGGATGTCCACAATGAAATTCCTGCTGACAGGCACTGTTTCCTTTGCTGTGTTGTTTGTTTCATCTTTGTCACTCGCTCAGGAGTTAAAGCCCGAAGCTGGCAACGCTTCTGAATCGCTGGTGTTGGAGTTCTATTCTTTGGGGGAACTTGTCAACTCGATCGCCGACTCATCTATCGAATCTGTAGGGCAGACGCGGGGAAGCTCACCTCCATCGGCAAGCCACTTAGGAGGCGGCGGCGGCGGAATGGGCGGCGCGGCGATGGGTTATGGGGTTCCGAGTTCTAACGTGCACTTTTCCAATGATCGTCATGCGACTTTGATGGAATTGATCGTCGATAACGTTGATAGGGCTTCATGGGAGGTTAATGGGGAAGGGGCGACGATTCTTGCGGTCAAGGATTCGCTGCTGATTCGTCAAACGGCCGACAACCATGCACTTATAAAAAAATTCCTGAAGAACTTGCAGGCCAGCATTGTTGGCGGGCAGCCGCTGGCAATTGAAATATGGTGGCTTCCATTGAATTCGGGTGTCAGTGCGCGGGTTAAAACCGGCCAGGGTTTTGGTGGAAAGTGGTCTAATTTGCTGGTTTTTTCGTCGTGTTTTTCGGTGGACCCGGTGCGCGGGTTTGGCCGGTTTTGGATTGGCCGGTTTTGAGCTCATTTTCGTGCTC
>Ga0335398_10000500_pt1 | contig 68679 bp, 59 predicted proteins | sample BON03_FD_205742 | JGI IMG/M metagenome (GOLD analysis project Ga0335398, IMG submission 205742) | Freshwater microbial communities from Lake Bonney liftoff mats and glacier meltwater in Antarctica - BON-03 (spades assembly) (version 2) | ecosystem: Environmental > Aquatic > Freshwater > Ice >... | reverse complement strand
AGACCCCTCACCGAAGAACAAAAAAGCAACAACCGAGAAAAATCTAAAGTGAGGGCAAGGGTAGAACATATATTCGGTTTTGTGGAAAACAGCATGAATGGTTCTTACATCAGAACAATAGGCTTGGCAAGAGCCGAAGCAAAAATAGGCATGATGAATATAGTGTATAATATTTGTCGCTGTGTACAACTGAAAAAGGTGGTTACCATGGGATAATTATGCCCAATTTAAACCAAACAAAAAAATAAGTATCTGACTATCAAATATATATAAAAAAAATCAAAAAAACTCGACTAAATTTTTCCCAACGACCATCTTGGGAAAACAAGGAAAATATTGAAAACGAGTTTTTAGAGGTTCCCTTGTGAAAATCCACGTTAAGTACCTAACGTGGATTTGCATTTAGTGAGCCTTGTTGCGGAAAAATATGGCGAAAGCACCTCCAAAATGGTTATTTTTTCTAATCTGCGGGTTATCACTCGTGTTTATTGTTGTTGAATCAGGATTATGAGATAGGATTCCTGAACTTTTTAGGAAGTGTTAAAAATAGTAACGCAGAGGTCGGTTTTGTTCGCCGCGGCGGATCAGCACGCAATAGAACGGCTATTGCCTATTTGGGTTAAAGCTAAAAGTCCAGTTAATTGGCAGAAACTAAACAATTTGTTCTGTCTAAAAGGGAAGATTTCGCAGGGCTTGTTTTTTTAACTAACGGAACGGGGAGGGTTGCTGGCCATAGTTCGGATTAAAATGATATATTTGTAATCGCATGAAAAACCGAAATTCAAAATAATCTATGATTGAACTGAAGTATTTTGGTCATTCGACTTTCTTAGTGGAAATTGAAGGCAAATCTCTTTTATTCGATCCTTTTATTTCACCCAATTCACTTGCCTCTGACATAGAAATTGATAAAATCACCGCTGACTTTGTTTTGGTCAGTCATGGACACGAGGACCATGTATTTGATGTGGAAAGGATCGTAAATAACAATGGGGCCACCTTGGTCTCGAATTTTGAGATAGTCACTTGGTTTCAGAAAAAAGGGATTAAGAATGTTTTTGGAATGAATCATGGAGGCACAAAGGTCTTTAATTTTGGTAATGTCAAATATGTAAATGCGGTACATAGCAGTTCTCTTCCCGATGGTTCTTATGGAGGAAATCCGGGAGGATATGTTATAGCATCAAATCAGGGTACCTTTTATTATGCAGGGGACACAGCCTTAAGTTATGACATGAAATTAATTGGAGATTCATTTGACATTGATTTTGCAATTTTACCAATTGGGGATAACTTTACCATGGGTATTACAGATGCATTAATAGCTGCCGAGTTTGTGGGTACGGATAAAATTATAGGGATGCACTATGATACATTTGCACCAATTGAAATAAATAAAAAAGCAGCAAAAAGTGAAGCAGAGAAGAGTGGGAAAGAATTGATTTTGCTAAACATAGGGAAAAGTATTTCGCTTTAAAAAACAATGGGAAAAGTAATCGCAATAGCCAACCAAAAAGGAGGAGTAGGGAAGACCACTACTGCCATGAACCTTGCAGCCAGTTTAGCTGTATTGGAGTACAAAACTTTGGTGATCGATGCCGATCCCCAAGCCAACACTACATCTGGCTTGGGCTTTGATCCTAAGGAAATAGAAACAAGCATTTACGAATGCATGGTCAATGATAATGATATCAATGAAATCATTGTCCCGACTGAAATTGATCATTTGGATTTGGTTCCCTCACATATAGACCTGGTAGGAGCTGAAGTCGAAATGGTGAATCTGGAAAACAGAGAGGAGAAGATGCGTGGAGTTATTCATGAAATCAGAGATCGCTACGATTTCATTATCATTGATTGTTCACCATCTCTTGGTTTAATAACTATTAATGCCCTGACTGCTGCTAATTCAGTGGTGATTCCTGTTCAGTGTGAATACTTCGCATTGGAAGGTTTGGGTAAGCTATTAAACACCATAAAGATTATTCAAACCAGGTTGAATCAAGAACTTGAGATAGAAGGCATACTTTTAACCATGTATGACGTTAGATTAAGACTATCCAATCAAGTAGTAGAGGAAGTGCGTATGCATTTCAAAGAAATGACTTTTGACACAATCATTCCCAGAAATGTGAAATTGAGTGAGTCACCGAGTTTTGGTATGCCAGTTGTCGCTTTTGATGCAACAGGCAAAGGAGCGGTTGCTTACTTGAATTTGGCCAATGAAATTGCTGCTAAAAACGGATTGGCAAAATAAAATTGAATATAAAAGAACAATGACTGTCAATAAAACAAATAGTAAAAAGCGAGGCGCTTTGGGGAAAGGTTTAGGGGCCTTGTTGAAGGATTCTCCTCAAAAAGATAAAGGTGGAGACAATACAGATGACAAGTATCCAGTTGCTGGGATTTTTGAGATCTCTTTAACAGATATTCAAGTAAACCCATACCAACCAAGAACGCATTTTGATAAAACAGCTCTAGAAGAGCTGGCAGATTCTATTAAAGTTCAGGGGATTATTCAGCCAATAACAGTGAGAAGACTGGCTGAAAATGAATACCAACTTATATCTGGCGAAAGAAGATTTCAGGCTTCAAAAATCGCAGGTTTGGAAAAGATTCCTGCCTATGTTCGAACTGCCAACGATCAGCAAATGCTGGAAATGGCCCTGATCGAAAACATTCAAAGAGAAAACCTTAATGCTTTGGAAATTGCGCATTCCTACCAAAGACTTTTGGCAGAATGTGAACTTAAGCAGGAGCAACTAGGCGACAGAGTAGGAAAGAACCGAACCACTGTTAACAATTACCTTCGCCTACTAAAATTACCACCGGATATTCAAGCTGGTATCAGAGATCAAAAAATAAGCATGGGTCATGCCAGGGCTTTAATCAATGTTGAAGATGTGGACAAGCAACTTGCCATCTTCAAAAAGACAATAGAGGAAGAGTTAAGTGTAAGGAAAGTAGAAGCACTGGTTAAGGAACTAAACGATGGAGCTTCTAAAAAGTCTGCAAAGGAGACAGATAGTTTGGATCCTGTAAAGAAATATGAGATAAATAAACTTCAGCAAAAATTGGCCTCGCATTTTGGTAGCAAAGTTTCGTTAAAATCAGATAAAAAAGATAAAGGAGAGATTAAAATCCCCTTTCATTCAACCAGTGACCTTAACAGGATTCTTGAAATTCTTGAATTGATCTAAGTGAAATGCCGGAATTTCTTTATGGCAGACAAAATTAATCCCCAAACAAAACTCATGCGTGCAGTTTTAGGACTGCTATGTCTTTTTTTGGTGCATTCCACTCTTGCTCAAGAACAAGATTCCAATGACTCTCTAACCGACTCTTTGGGAAATGAAGCCCCTAAAAATGTTAAAAATCCTAAAAAAGCCATCTATTTATCGTTAATGTTCCCTGGAGCAGGTCAGGTATATAATGAAAAAGTCTGGAAATTACCTTTACTTTACAGTGGTGTTTCAGCTGCGGTGTATTTTTTGAATTTTAACAACAGAAGGTACAAGGAGTTTATCATAGCACTTGATATCGTGCGAGAAGGAACTGAAACGAATCCCTTTCCCAATTTAAATGAAGACGGAATTATAAGAAATGTCAATTATTGGAGAAGAAATAGGGATGCAATGTATATGGTTTTTGGAGCTATTTATGCGTTGGGAGCTTTGGATGCTTTTGTAGATGCACACCTTTCGGGGTTTGATGTTAGTGATGACCTTACCTTCAAACTTGAGCCTAGTATGGAGCCTTTACTAGCCAATAATAATGCAATAGGGCTTTCATTAAAAATTAAATTTTAATATGAATATTCTGATATTAGGATATGGAAAAATGGGAAAAATAATTTCCCAGGTGGCAGAAGAAAGAGGCCATCAAATAGTGGCCAAAATTAATATAGAAAATGTAGCAGACCTCGACCAACTCGATACAAATGAAATAGATGTTGCTATTGAATTTAGTCAGCCGGGTTCCGCTGTAGGAAACATCACTTGGTGTATGCAACATGATGTACCTGTAGTCGTTGGTACCACAGGATGGATGGACGATAAAGAAGGAGTGACCAACCTTTGCAAACAAAGAAATGGATCACTTTTTTATACTTCTAATTTTAGTATTGGTGTGAATATTTTTTTTAAAGTCAATGCTTTTCTAGCCAAATTAATGAATGATCAAGAAGCCTATAAACCAACTCTTGAAGAAATACACCACACAGAAAAAAAAGATGCTCCCAGCGGTACTGCTATTACCCTTGCTGAGGGATTGATTAACAATAATCAGAGGTACTCCAAATGGGAATTACAAAATGGGGATGTCCAACCGAAGGAAGGAACTTTACCGATTACCTCTAAAAGAATAGACCCTGCTCCAGGGACACATATTGTGTCCTATAAGTCTGAAATTGATGACATAACCATTACCCATACTGCTCATAATAGAAAGGGATTTGCCCTAGGAGCTGTTTTGGTAGGCGAATGGCTACCTGGTAAAAAGGGAGTTTTATCAATGAATGATTTTTTGGACTTTTAACTAAACAAAAATGAATCAAGAAAAAAATAAAAAATCAGCCTCAAGGGAGTGGATAGATGCTTTGCTTTTTGCAGTCATTGCAGCAAGTTTGATAAGGTGGCTATTATTGGAGCCATTTACTATTCCTACTGCTTCTATGGAAAAATCCCTTTTGGTAGGAGATTTTCTTTTTGTTAGTAAAATGCATTATGGTACAAGAGTCCCAAAAACTATTCTTCAGGTTCCTTTAACCCACCAGAGAATTTGGGGTACGGATTTAAAATCCTATTCTGAAGCGATCCAATTACCTTATTACAGGCTCCCTGGATTTACCTCTATTAAAAGGAACGATGTAGTGGTATTTAATTTCCCCGAAGAATTTCAATATCCTGTTGATTTAAAAACAAATTATATAAAGCGTGCAATTGCTATTTCCGGAGATGTTTTGGAAATAAAAGAAGCACAAGTGTATATAAATGGCAAGGCAACTGAAAACCCTGAGGAAATGCAGTTTTCGTATGATGTAATTGTAAATAGACCACTAAACGAGGAGTTTTTTGATCGGTATGGCATCAATCAAGATAGCTATTATTCTTTTTCGGATAATTCCGGCTACTTTGTCTTTGCTACTGATGAAATGATCAAGGAATTGGAAAAATCTCCTGCCATTTCATCTATTCAAAAGCGAATTAGCAAACCAGGGCAGGGCGATTCTAATATTTTCCCTGATGGTGCCTTCTATAAATGGAATAAAGATAATTTTGGTCCACTGCAAGTGCCGGCTAAAGGTCAAACCATTACACTTAATGAAGACAATGTTCGACGATATTCGTTTACGATTGAAAAATTTGAAGGACATGAAAGTGTTACGGTAAAGGAAAACAAGTTGTTTATTGATGATGTGGAGCAAGAAACATACACCTTCAAACAAAACTATTATTTCATGATGGGTGACAATAGACACGATTCACTTGATTCAAGATTCTGGGGTTTTGTGCCTGAAGATCATGTAGTAGGCAAAGCTTGGTTCCTCTGGTTGTCCTTAGAAAAACACAAATCAATGTTTAATAAAATTAGGTGGAATAGATTCTTTAAACCCATCGATTAATCATATGTATAAATAATCGCCTGAATTTGCAATTGTAAACAGAAATTGGTGATTGAGGCAGTATATCAGCCTTTAAGGTTGACAGTTAAGTAACATTAACCCCAGGTTATTATATAATCTGGGGTTAAGTGTTTTTGCTAAATTCTTGTCCAATTTATAGCGGTCCGGATATACAATAGTCCTGTCTGCTAGCACCCATTCAATTACCACTTTATGGGCGGTATTCCATGGGCTTCTAAATAAGCATTGGTTTGGCTAAAATGTTTGCATCCTAAAAATCCTCGATAAGCTGAGAGGGGGCTAGGATGGGGCGCTTGCAACTTTAAGTGTTTATCCGACTTGATTTCTCCAGCTTTCTTCTGGGCATATGCTCCCCAAAGTAGAAAAACAAGATTTGATTTGTGGGAAGCAAGCTTCTCTATCACTGCGCTGGTGAATGTTTCCCAACCTTTTTTCTGATGACTTCCGGCTTTGTGAGCTTCCACGGTAAGGGTGGCGTTTAGCAATAATACACCTTGTTCTGCCCACCTTTCTAGATTCCCGTGAGGTGGAAAAGGAAGACCTAGGTCACTTTTTAATTCTTTAAAGATATTAAGCAGTGAAGGTGGGAATGGAACGCCTTCTTTTACGGAAAATGCCATTCCATGTGCTTGGTTTGGTCCATGGTAGGGATCCTGACCTAAAATAACAACTTTCACTTTTTCTACAGGACATAAGTCAAAAGCCTTGAATATCGAATCAGCTTTTGGATAGATTGTTTTTGACTCATATTCAGATCTCACAAAATTTGCCAACGAATCAAAGTAGGGCTTTGAAAATTCATTGTCTAGCAATTGTTTCCAACTATTTTCTATTTTGACGTTCATTAATAAGTTTTCTATTGGTATATTTGAGTTTATAATTCAAATTTCGGATAGGTTTTGTACTAAAAAAAACAAAATGGCAACTGCTACTACAGAAGGTATAAAGATTAGTGTTGAAGCGATCTATCAGAAGGATTTTTCAAATCCTAATTTGCATCATTTTGTGTTTACCTACAAAGTTACTATAGAAAACCGCAATCCATTTACCATTCAATTGCTAAGAAGAAAGTGGGAAATATATGATGCTGCTGAAACGATAAAATTAGTGGAAGGGGAGGGAGTCGTTGGTCAGCAACCAGTATTGGAGCCAGGGAACTCACATACCTATTTATCAGGATGTACCATTAGGTCAGGTATGGGTAAAATGAAGGGTGAATTCTATGTTGAAAAGCTTAATGATGGTAAATTGTTAACTGTAACCATACCGGAATTCCAACTTATAGCTAATATTTTCAATAACTGATAAAACCAAAATGTTATTCCATTTGTGGGAATACTTTCTTTACTTTTTATTCAAAGAGGACCAGCACAGTATCCATTCTCCCCATTTTTTTAAACTTTACCAAAACTTAAAATCATTTTTAAGAATCAATAGAAAAGGTAATAGGGATATTGAACAAAATAGAAATAAGTTTTTAGCCTCCCAAGAGCGAATATGTAGGACTGATTTTGGGGCAGGTTCCCGCTGGAGTAATGGCGAACAGCAGCAGGTAGCTTCCATTGCAAAAAGAGCAACTACTCCTGTCAAATTTTCTTTGTTGTACCAATACCTTTGTAAGCTTACAACAGCAAATACAGTTTTGGATTTGGGTACTTCTCTGGGTATAAATACAGCTTATCTTGCATCCGTAACGAATGGAAACTTATATTCCTTCGAAGGAGACCCGGCTTTGGAACTTTTGGCGCATGGTCATTTAATTCAGTATAGCAATGTTAATAGCATAGCTGGAAATCTGGATAAGACCTTAAAGATAATGCTTGAGGGTATTAAAAGTGTAGATTTTGTATTGATGGATGCCAATCATAGATACCAACCAACCATGCATTATTTCAGACTAATAGCTCCAAAACTTCACAAAGGCAGCATTTTGGTAATCGCTGACATCCATTGGTCAAAGGAAATGCGTAAAGCCTGGGATGAAATTAAAGGCATGCCTTCGGTTACTAGTAGTTTAGATTTTTTTGAATGTGGGGTATTGTTTTTTAATGATCTAGGTATCAGAAATGATTATATTCTTGAGATATAGCTTGGTTGACTAGCGTTAAATAGGAGCTATGCTGTTAGATATTACCTGCTAAGATTGTGAGATGCGTTGGTGTTTATTAAATTTGTTTTTATTAGAAAATTTGGTCTGATAATTGTTATTAATTTTAGGTTAATGTTGGCACTGAATAAATGTCCTGACAAAATGAAATATACAATTGTAAAGTGTCTTTATTGGTATGAGTCAAGGGGAAAAGATTGATAAAAGTAGTATTAATGTTGATAAGGGTAAAAATATTCTAATTATCGTTTTGGTGATTTTAGTATTTCTAAGTGGGTGGAGACTTTTAAATGACCATCGTGAGAAATCTAGAAAAAGTGAGGAAATCTTTCTTTTATCTGAAGAAAACAGCCACCTAAATACTAGACTGGACTCGATGACCAGAGAGTTAGAGGTAAGGATTAAGGAAATAGAAAGACTTGGAGGAGATATAGAGGCGCTGGTAAAAGTAAAAGAACAGTTAATCAAGGAGAGAAAACTAGATAAAAATAGGTCAGCCAATGACATTGCTAAGCTAAATGCTCAGATTGATAGTTATTTGACGTTGTTGGAGGAGAAGGATGCTGATATTGTCAGTTTAAAAGCCCAAAACATTCAATTATTCTCTGAAAATAAAGAATTAAAAACGACCAAATCAGAAATAGAAGAGGAGGTAGTCAAATTGAATATTAAAACGGGTAATTTAGAAAAGAAAGTCAATCTGGCATCCCTATTAAAGGCTGAAAATATAATTGTGGCCGCAGTAAACTCTCGTGGAAGGGAGCGGAAGGCTGAGTTTCGGAACAGACAGTTATCAAGATTGAAAGTTTCTTTTAATATCGCAGACAATAAAATTGCTGAAGCTGGATTAAGAGATATATTTGTCCAGGTTCTCTCACCCAACGAACAGGTTATTTTTGACATAGCCAAGGGATCAGGCACATTTGAATTAGATGGTAAAGAGTATTTTTATACTTCAAAACAGGATTTTGTTTTCAACAACACCAAACAACAACTGACCTATTTTTATGAAAAAGGTTCAGACTATGATAAGGGAATTTATTTCGTAAAGATTTTTTCGGAGGGTTCGGAGATAGGTAGAAGTACATTTGAAATAAAATAACACCGTATTTTTTTGATTATTGCCCCATTTCTCTTAATTTTGCAGACTGTTTTAAAATACTAAACAAAAATTAAAAAGAATGTTCCAAAAAAATTATGAAACGGTATTCATCCTTACTCCCGTTTTGTCTGAAGTTCAGATGAAGGATACCGTTGACAAGTATGTAGGCTTGTTAAAAGAATTGGGAGCAGATGTAGTTAACGTTGAGAATTGGGGCCTAAAAAAATTGGCTTATCCAATCCAAAAGAAAACTACAGGGTTTTATGTAATGGTCGAATACAAAGTGGATCCAACTGAAATTAAGAAGTATGAGATCAATTTCAGAAGAGATGAAACTGTATTGAGATTTCTTACCACTGTTATGGACAAGCATTCCTTGATCTACGCAGCTAGAAGGAGAAAAGGTGAATTCAATAAAAAAACAGAAGCTAAGGAGGAGCCAGCAAAATGACGTTAAAAAACGAACCGATCAACAGAGAGCAGAACAGGAAAAAATACTGTAGATTTAAAAAGCTAGGCATCAAGTATATTGATTACAAAGATCCTGTATTTTTGCTTAAGTTTGTGAATGAACAAGGTAAGATTCTTCCTAGAAGATTGACAGGTAACTCTGCAAAATTTCAGAGAAAGGTTGCTCAGGCCATTAAAAAGGCCAGACATTTGGCATTATTGCCTTACGTAGCAGATGGCTTGAAATAGACTATCTATAATCCTTCACCTAAAAAATTTATTACAAAAATGGAAGTTATCTTAAAAACGGATATAAAAGGACTTGGATATAAAAATGACTTGGTAGCTGTGAAACCTGGTTATGGACGTAATTATCTGATCCCTCAGGGCTTCGCTTTACTTGCTACCTCTTCTAATAAGAAGGTTTTGCAAGAGAATATCAAACAAGCAGCCCATAAAGCAGAAAAAATCAAGACTGAAGCGGAAGCTGTAGCTTTGAAATTGGAAAGCATTACATTACAGATTAAAGCCAAGATAGGCGATTCCGGAAAGATTTTTGGAAAAGTAACTACTTTGCAACTTTCTGATGCATTGGCTGAGAAAAACATTGACATTGATCGCAAAAAGATCTCTATCAACCAGCCAGTATCTACTTCAGGAGAATATGAAGCTGAAATTGATTTGCACAGAGAAGTGAAAACTAACGTTAAGTTCGTAGTTATCGCTGAAAAATAATTATGATTGTATTTGAACTAAAAAAGCCAGGTTTATCCTGGCTTTTTTAGTTCACAATAGCCTTTTCCAAATCGGTGATTAACTTTTTAGATACGGACCGGCTACTTTTTTATTTGACTTCCTTCAAAAGGTCCAAAGCAAGTTTAGATTTCATTTTCAAACCGTCTGGATTGTTGTCAAATCGATAGCTACCCAAGCACCATTCCAGCTCGGCAGTCAAACCTTCACTGATTTTTAATTTGCTTAACTTTGCAATAGTATTTTCTACTGATTTTTCTAATAAAGCGGATTCCATTTTTTATTTCGTTTAAGGTTAAAGTGAATAGTGAAACAATATTATCAATAATTATTAAATATTGAAATATTGTAAATAAAAAATTTATTAATGGTATAGAATAGGGTAAAAATTTATGAATACAGTAAATATTAATTTACTCATTATTTAAGCCTTAAATCCCTCATATTTTCATTAATTTGTTCTTTTATTTTGGCTCCAAGTTTAGGGCATTGCAAAAAAATAGATTTCGAAAATGAAAAGTTTTAGAACCACTTTCCGCTTTAAGGAATGTGAAAAAAAAATTAACCATTCGTCCAGCGTTATAACAATAGGATCTTGCTTTTCAGAGGTGGTAGGCGAAAGATTAAACCTTAGCAAATTTACTGCATTGGTAAATCCTTTTGGGACAACCTTCAACCCTTATTCTATTTTCAATCTTCTATTGAATTCACTGATATCAAAACCTGTTGACCCTGAATTGTACTTAAACAGACATGATAATTTTTTTCATTACCAACTTCATTCTTCATTTAATGCAGCTTCCAAGTTGGAACTGGCAGAAAGAATAGAAAACAACCAGTCGTTGGTGAAAAATAAGCTTGAAACAGCGACACATTTATTTATTACGCTAGGTACTGCATTTGTTTATCGATTGTTAGAAACTGAAAGCATAGTAGCAAACTGTCACAAACAGCCACAACAAAACTTCTCCAAAAGTATACTTGGCTTAGATGAAATGATTGATAGTTTTAATACATTTTATCAAACTCTATTGAAAGTTAACCCGAGGATTCAGGTGGTATTGACGGTCAGTCCTGTGAGGCACATCAAGGATGGAATACCCGAAAATCAGTTGAGTAAAAGCTTGTTGAAAGTGTTATGCCATCAGTTAGTCTCTATATATCCTGAGATTTACTACTTCCCCGCATATGAAATAATGATGGATGATTTGAGGGATTATCGTTTTTATAAGGAAGATATGATTCACCCCAGTTCAATGGCAGAAGACTATATCTGGAATGAATTTCAAGATGCATTTTTCAATATGGAAACCAAGGAATTAATTCAACACATTGATCAAATCCAAAGAAACCTTAGCCATAGACCATTTAACCCACAGTCACAGGCCCATTATCAGTTTCTTTTCAAACTTCAGGAATTGATTTCGCTGATGCCCTCTACCCTCGATTTCACCAATGAAAAACAAGCAATAAACGAACAACTGAGATTATTTAAAACAGATTGACATTGTCCATTATGAAAGCCAATAAACTGATTAAAAGCAAAAGTTTGTACTTACAGCAGCATGCCCATAATCCGGTACAGTGGTACCCCTGGTCAGAAGAGGCTTTGGGTAAAGCTAAGGCTGAGAATAAACCCATATTGGTAAGCATTGGCTATTCTGCTTGTCATTGGTGTCATGTTATGGAAAAGGAGAGCTTTGAAGACATAGCCGTGGCAAATTTAATGAATGCCCATTTTGTATGTATAAAAATTGACCGAGAGGAGAGGCCTGATCTGGATAATATTTACATGGAGGCAGTGCAAGTAATGGGTTTACAGGGAGGTTGGCCTTTAAATGTTTTTCTGATGCCTGATCACAAACCTTTTTATGGGGGCACCTATTTTTCAAAAAATCAATGGATAAAAGTGCTTTCTGGAGTTGCTCAGGCATTTACGCAGCAGTACGAGGAATTGGTGAAAAGTGCCGAAGGTTTTGGACGAAGTATTGACAGATCAGTTATAGAGAAATATGGATTAAAAAGAGAAATCGCTGAATTTACGCCAGAAAGAGTAAGAGAAATGGCCAGGCATTTATTAAAAGGGGTAGATCCTGAATGGGGCGGCATGAAAAGAGTCCCTAAATTCCCAATGCCGGTTATTTGGACCTTTTTACTCGATATGGCTATTTTGGATGACCAAAAGATCTTAGGGAAGCAGGTTTGTTACACATTAAAAAAAATAGGAATGGGTGGCATATATGACCACGTGAGTGGGGGATTTTGTCGCTACAGTGTGGATGGAGAATGGTTTGCCCCCCATTTTGAAAAAATGCTTTATGACAATGGCCAATTATTGAGCCTCTATAGCAAAGCCTTTCAATACAGTCACGATCCATTTTTTGAAGAAAAAGTAAGAGAAACGATAAGCTGGTTAATAAGTGAAATGCGCAGTACAGAAATGGGTTTTTATTCAGCGCTAGATGCAGATAGCGAAGGTGTAGAAGGAAAATTTTATACCTGGACCTATAATGAGCTCGATGAATTGCTAGGAGAAGATTTGGTCTGGTTCAGCCAGCTATATGGGATAAAAAAAGAAGGGAATTGGGAGTCGGGTGTGAATATTCTTTTTCAGACCATCGCTTATGTGGAAGTTGCCGAGGCTCATGGGTTTACAAAAGCAGCATTTGAAGCAAAATTAAAAGAAGTCAAGCAAAAGCTCCTTGTAAAGAGGTCTTTAAGAATAAGGCCTGGTTTGGATGATAAAATTATAAGTGGGTGGAATGGATGGGTCATTGATGGTCTATGTCAAGCCTATTTAGCGATTGGTGACGTGGGATTTAGTAAAACAGCTTTAGAGACTGGAAATTTTATTTGGAACCAAATGGTTTATGACAATGTGTTGTACCGAAATTTTAAAGATAAAGACGCTTATACTCCCGCCTTTTTGGAAGATTATGGAGCCGTAATTCAATCCTTTATTTCCCTCTATAAAATTTCATTTGCCCCACAATGGCTTGATAGAGCAAAATTATTGACACAACAAGTAATGGAAAATTTTTTCGATGAAAGTGATGGCTTGTTCTATTTCAATGATCCCAAATCTGAAAAATTGATTGCTGATAAAAAAGAGGTTTTTGACAATGTCATTCCTGCCTCTAATTCAGTAATGGCTAGAAATCTTCACCAGTTGGGGCTTTATTTATACAATGATGCCTACCTTGCGCAAGCAGAAAGCATGTTGCAATTGGTCAGTGAAATGTTAGTGAAAGAACCAGATTTTCTAGCCAACTGGGCAAACTTTTATTTGGAAAAATCAGTTCCTACAGCAGAAATAGCTATCACAGGCAAAGATGCAAGTGGTGTAGGTGTATCGCTCCAGGCCGCTTATCATCCCAACATGGTGATTGCGGCAGATGCTGGCTTCAGCAATGAGCTTCCGATATTGGCTGGTAAATCAGGTGAAAGGTCTACCCTGTTTGTATGCTTTAATAAATCTTGCAAGCAGCCTGTGGAATCCATAGAAGCAGCCGTTAAGCAGCTCCCTTTTTTGCCCAAAACTAGACAATAATAGTAACAGTGGAAGACCTCTTTGGAAATAACTACCCTTCATCAAGCAAAAATCTGTACGCGGACATTATCCTTCCGGTGCCCATTCCACTTTCTTTTACCTATAGTGTGGGATCTGAAATTCAGGAGGAAATAGGAATTGGCTACCGTGTAATGGTTCAATTTGGGAAGAAAAGAATTCTGACAGGAATTGTTGCCAAAGTGCATCAAAAGGCTCCGGAAGCATATATGGCAAAGCCAATTCTAGATTTATTAGATGAATACCCTATAGTAAATGCCCTTCAGATTAAATTTTGGGGATGGTTGGCCAGTTATTATTGCTGTCATATAGGAGAAGTAATGAATGCAGCATTGCCTAGTGGACTAAAGCTTTCTACTGAGAGTAAAATTCAAATGCATCCGGATTTTGAATTGGACAATCCTGGCTATCCTATGGATGATAGAGAATTGTTCATTCTTGAGGCATTGGAAAAAAAGGAAGAAATCAATGTTGACCAGCTGGAATCAGTGGTGCCGGTAAAAGACCTTCACAAAATAATTAAAAGCCTTCTTGCCAAGAAAGCTATCCTGGTTTATGAATCTGTTAAAGAAAAATACAGCCCAAAGATTGAAGTTAGGGTACGTTTATCCCAAGAATACCTTTCTGAATCCCATAGGCTCAATGAACTTTTTGAAGCAATAAAAGGGAAGGAGAAGCAAGAAAATGTCCTCCTCAAATATTTACAACAGGTACCAATTTTTCAGAATAGTAAGCTAAATGAAGAAGGGCTATCAAAAAAAATATTGACTGATACAGGATGTTCGCCCTCTTCCATTGATACGCTCATTAAAAACAAAGTTTTACAAAGCTTTAAGGTAAAGATAAGTCGTTTTGACCCTATCCATATTGATGAAAAACCCATTGAACTATCTGATGCACAAAAGGAGGCATATGATGCCGTCCAGAATGAATTTAAAAGTAAAGCTACCGTTCTTCTTCACGGGATTACCGGTTCTGGGAAAACGGAAATTTATATAAAACTAATAATGGAAGTTTTGGAGAGTGGTTCGCAAGTATTGCTTTTACTTCCCGAAATCGCCCTCACCACCCATTTGGTAGCTCGATTACAAAAAGTCTTTGGAGATAAAATGGGCGTCTTCCATTCCAAGTATTCTGACAATGAACGTGTAGAAGTCTGGCAGGGGGTTATATCAGGTAAATATAATTTCATTATAGGTGTTAGGTCTTCTTTGTTTTTGCCTTTCGACAGCTTGGGGCTAGTAATTGTAGATGAAGAACATGAGCCATCCTACAAGCAATATGATCCTGCTCCCAGGTTTCATGCTAGAGATGCTGCAATCATGATGGCCTGGTTACATCAAGCCAAAACCGTACTGGGTACAGCGACACCGGCATTTGAGACTTTTAATAATGCCAAAAACGACAAGTATGGGTATGTGAGAATGGATAAGCGATATGGAAATGCAGAATTACCTCATTTTCATCTGGCCGATATTCTAAAGGACAAAAAGAAGAACCTGCTAAAGTTAGACTTTACCAGGCTCTTAAGAGAAAAAATTCAGGAGGCACTCAACCATCAAGAACAAGTACTTATTTTCCAAAACAGAAGAGGGTATGCGCCCTATATTTCCTGTGATGAATGTGGCTGGATTCCTGAATGTGAACACTGTGATGTCAGTTTAACCTACCACCAGTACCAGGAGGAATTGAGATGCCATTATTGTGGTTTCAAGGATAAAGTTCCAATAAAATGCCATGCCTGTGGGAGTAGTAAAATTACTACGGTAGGGTCAGGCACAGAAAGAATCGAAGAAAACCTTTCTTTACTTTTTCCAGAGGCCCGAATCCTCAGAATGGACCTGGATACTACCCGAAGTAAGTATGGCTATCAAAAGATATTGGAAGAATTTGGGTCTGGAAATGTAGATATACTGGTAGGTACCCAAATGATCACCAAAGGACTTGATTTTGACAGGGTTTCTCTGGTGGGGATTATAGATGCAGATCGAATTTTGTTTTATCCGGATTTCAGATCTGGTGAAAGGGCTTTTCAACAGATTACCCAAGTTGCTGGAAGAGCTGGAAGAAGAAATGTTACAGGTAATGTAATTATTCAGACAAGACGTCCTGATCAATTGATTTTCAGGCAGATAATGAGCGGTAACTATGCTGAGTTTTACCAGCAGGAAATGGGGGAGCGGCGCCAGTTTTACTACCCACCTTTCGTGAAAAACATCAAGATAATTACCAAGCACAAGGACTTTAAAACAGCAGAAACAGCCGCCCTTCAATTAAAGAACCTGCTATCCGATATTGAAGGAAGGAAGATAATACTGGGACCGGAAAAAGCCCTGATTGGAAAGATTAAAAATCTATTTCTTTTCGAGATTTGGATCAAGCTTGAAAAAAATACCAACATGCAAGAGCGCTTTAAGCAGGAAATGGTGAGGACCATTTCTGAACTGCAGGCCGACAAGCGTTTTCGTTCTGTCAGGTTTTTAATTGATGTAGATCCCTATTAGAAAACCATTTCAAGGGCATTGGAGCTAAACTTCTAATAGGCTTAAATCCGTAATTTTTAGACTCGGGGAAATCAACGTTATGTAGCTAATTTTGGTAATCAAAATGCTATTGTTTATTTTTTTTTAATCTAGATATTTTTGACAGGCATTATGAAAATTAGTTAAATAGATTGCTCCGTGGTGTAAAAACCTTGTTTTTGCAATAGGTTTCGTAGTCGCCTGTCCCGAATTTCTCGGGAAGTGGTGTATTCTTAAGAATATCAGGAGATTTGGAAACCTATACTTGGCACCGGTATGGTGACACGAAAACAGCGACAAAGTGGTGATTTTGAAGCTATTTACTCAAGTAATAGAATGGTTATTGCATATTTCGGTATAAAGAATGTAGGAGGAAGAATTATTTACTATTATTGTAAATCTGGCAGCCTTGAATATGGGATAGAATATTTCTTTGAAAAAAAAAGTGAAATATCGAAGGTTAAGTGCGGAAGAGCGCAGCTTGGAAATAATTAAATTAAAAATCTTCAAAATCATCAATAGGGACTTTTTCAAAAACTGGGACTCCCTCTAGATTTAGCATAAATAAATAAAACTGCCTAGTTATATATTTGGTCGGATGATAGTAGTAATTAACAATTTCATAACTATCATTTATTTTCTACCTCAGTAAATCAGTACAACTTGAATATGAAGGTTAAAAGCACTACAGTTTTCGAAATGCTATCCCGAATGCGCGAATATTTTCTAAAGCGCGATAACTTTTTAAATGCTACTGAGGCTGATCCTATACGCTCAGAATTATACAATTTCAATCAAATGAAAGTTCATGCCGGTATAGTGGCGCGGTATCATAAATTACTAAAAGGCAAAAGGAATGATAAGCTTTTAAAACGATTGGATGACAATGAAAAAACACTGGTGGAAGTACGCAATCTGCTGGTGGAAAGTATTCAATCCGGCCATTCATTAACGCCTGCAGCAGAATGGCTCCTAGACAATTTTTATTTAATTGAAGAACAAATTGTTACTGCCAAAAAGCACCTGCCTAAAAAGTATAGCGAAGGCCTGCCTTATCTGTCAAATGGAAACTCTAAGGACATGCCCAGGGTTTACGATATCGCTCTTGAAATAATTGCACACGGAGATGGCGATGTTGACTCAAATGGCTTAAAAGGTTTTATCTCGGCTTATCAATCAGAAAAAGTTCTAACCCTGGGTGAGTTGTGGGCTATCCCCATCATGATGAAACTTGCGGTAATAGAAAATCTAAGAAGGATTGCTGAAAAAACAGCTCTTGATATGATTGACAATAACCTAGCCGATTATTGGGGTGAGCAAATGATTGAAACTGTCAAGAAAGATCCTGCTGATTTGGTATTGACCATCGCAGATATGTCGAGATCCAAACCTGTCTTAAATAGCCCTTTTGTTGCAGGGTTTACACGCAAACTACAGGGAAAAGGACCCGCCTTTGCCTTAACTTTAAGCTGGCTGGAGCAACAATTATCCAAGGAGGGAATAGCCGGGACTGATCTGGTTTTTCAAGATAACCAAAAACAAGCTGCTGATCAGGTATCTGTAAAAAATAGCATTGGTACATTGCGATTCATTGGATCAACTGACTGGCGCAAATTTGTGGAAGCCTCAAGTATAGTAGAGCAAATATTGCGGAACGATATAACAGGTATTTATCCCCAATTGGATTTTGCTACTCGGGACAGATACAGACATGTGATTGAAACCATTACAAAACGCAGCCCTTTTTCTGAAACAGAAATTGCAGAGAAAACTATTGAATTAACTGAAAGAGCTGATATAGCTGATAAGCAATATGCCAGAGAAAAACACGTAGGTTATTACTTAATAGGTAAAGGATTTGACCAATTAAAGGAAGCTGCGCAGATGCGGTTTAATTTAAAACAAAGCCTAACCAGTTTCATGGATAAAAGGCCAGCTTTCATTTACCTTTTTTCAATATTCATTCTTACACTGGCCGTTGCTCTAGGGATGTTCTCAGTAGCTTGGATCTATGGAGATTTTAGTCCTCAAGTCCTGATACTTTTGGCACTGTTATGTTTAGCAGGTGGGACTCATTTGGCTACTTCCTTCACCAATTGGCTGGCAACTATATGGATAAAACCTAAAATTTTACCCAGACTGGATTTTTCAAAAGGTATCCCTCTTAAATTCCGTACCCTTGTAACCATTCCAACAATGCTTTCGAGCAAAAATGAAATTGAAGAGATTGTAGAAGCACTTGAAATTCGATTTTTAGCAAACCGAGGAAAAAAATTATACTTCAGTCTATTAACTGATTTTACAGATGCGGACTCTGAGACAAGGCCGAATGACAACTCTTTACTCAACTTAGTTAGTGAAAAGATTCAAAAGTTGAACGAGAAATACAACCAAATCGGTCAGCCAGATATTTTTTATCTTTTCCACCGTTCGAGAAAATGGAACGAGAAAGAAGGCAAGTGGATGGGATACGAGCGAAAAAGGGGCAAACTTTCTGCTTTAAATGCGCTCTTAAGAGATGGCGACAGGAATGATTTTAGCCTAATTATTGGAGATTACAGTGTTCTAAAAAATATAAAATATGTAATCTCTCTTGATTCAGACACGCAGCTTCCAAGGGAGGCAGCTTGGAAATTAATTGCAACAATGGCCCACCCCTTAAACCACGCAATATATGATGAAAGAAAGAAACGCGTGGTGGAAGGATATGGAATTTTGCAACCAAGAATAGCGTCAGATTTTCCTAAAAATAAAACCTCTCTTTATTTGCGCTTGCAGGGTGATATGAAAGGCATTGATCCTTATACCAGAGCATCTTCTGATGTTTATCAGGATATTTTTAAAGAAGGCTCTTTTATTGGGAAAGGCATCTACGATGTGGCTATTTTTGAAAAAGTTGTGGGCAAACGTTTTCCCGAAAACCGTATCCTTAGTCATGATTTATTGGAAGGCTGCTATACCCGTTCTGGTTTAGTAAGCGATGTTGTATTATACGAAAATAATCCTTCCAATTATGAAGCGGATATCAAGCGTCATCATCGCTGGATCAGGGGCGATTGGCAAATAGCTGCCTGGATCTTGCCATTTGTAAAGAATAACAATGGAAAGATTGTCAGAAACAACCTTTCCATGTTATCCCGATGGAAAATAGGAGATAATCTACGTAGAAGTTTGTTGCCAATTTCACTTTTGTTGATCTTGGTTCTTGGCTGGTCCATGTTGCCCAAGCCTTGGTTTTGGACGCTCTCGGTTACCATTATTATATTGTTGCCGGTCATAGCGGCCGCTTTTCTACAGTTATTGCGCCCTCCAGAAGATTTAGATTTTAAAGCACATATTTCCGAGGTAGGTAATTCTGTCTCAGAGGTATTATTGCGCTTTATGTTTGGAATAGCTGTATTGCCATATGAAGCCTACCGATTTACAGACGCTATCATCCGAACCAACTGGAGAATGCACATAAGTGGTAAGAAATTACTGGAATGGACTCCATCTGCCACCGCCTCCCATCAATCAAGGAACAATATCTGGTTCATTTACCGAAAAATGTGGTTAGGTCCAGTTTTGGCATTTCTTTGTCTTGTATTATTTTTATACTCGAATTCTCCAGCCTTTTTTGTTTCCATTCCTATTCTTATTTTGTGGTTTTTATCACCCTCAATTGCTTGGAGATTAAGTCAGCCAGAGAAAGAAGAATTACCTGACCTTAACCGGACACAAGCGTTTTTTCTTCTCAAAATGGCTAGAAAAACATGGAGCTTTTTTGAACACTTTGTGAATGAAGGCGAAAACTGGCTCCCGCCGGATAATTTCCAAAAACATCCTAATCCGGTAATCGCTCACCGTACTTCTCCTACGAATATTGGCCTCTCTTTGCTGGCGAACCTTACAGCCTATGATTTTGGGTTTATCGTCATGGATGAAGTGCTTTTGAAATGTAGCAACACGCTTAATACTTTACATAAAATGGACCGCTTTAAGGGGCACTTTTACAATTGGTATGATACTCGTTCCTTATCAATTCTGAAACCTGCCTATGTCTCAACAGTTGATAGTGGAAATCTAGTGGCGCATGTTCTTATATTGCGTCAAGGAATTTTAGCGTTCAAATCCAATCCCATTTTCAACCAAGAAAGCTATAACGGTATTCATTCGACAGTAGGGATAATTCAGGATTTGTTGAGGAATGACAGCGATGAAAACATTGAAAACATTGAAAATTTACTGGTAGAGGCTATTCGTGAAAAAAATAATTCTTTGTCAGCAATAAAAAGAAATTTAGATGATCTGTCCGATCTCAGTGTCCAAATAACCGAATTTGATGAAAACATGCAAATTGGTAAATGGATTATTAAATTAAAAAATCAAATTAAAAACATTCGGGAAGATTTATACCGACAAATTCCATGGCTGAATTTATTGCCTCTTCCGGAATCATTTACCCATTTATCAAAATTAGATTTTAATCATTCCCTTCTCTACTTACAGGAAATAAATGGTGAGTTAAGTCAACAGATTGATCAATACAAAAAAGAAACCAATCAAAAGGATGAAACCGAATGGCTGGCAAAAGTAGAAACTGCTTTAAAAACCCGAATAGACCTTGTGAAAGAAAAGCTTAGCCATTTCGAGAAATTGGCTGAGCAACTGGAGCAATTGACCATAGTAGAATATGATTTTTTATTGGACAAAGATACCAGTCTACTTTCTATAGGCTATAATGTGGATGAGCTGCGAAGAGACGAAAGCTTTTATGATATGCTCGCTTCAGAGGCAAGGTTAGGTATTTTTGTAGGTATTGCACAGGGTAAGTTACCACAAGAAAGCTGGTTCTCCTTAGGCCGTTTACTCACTGATTCGAAGAATGGACCAGTCTTACTGTCATGGAGCGGATCGATGTTTGAATATCTGATGCCGCAATTGGTAATGCCAACCTATGAAAACACGCTATTGCATGCAACCAACACTGCAATGGTGAAAAGGCAGATAGATTATGCTACAAAACGTGATGTTCCATGGGGCATTTCAGAATCCGGATACAACAGGGTGGATACGAGTTTAAATTATCAATACCAGGCTTTCGGAGTGCCCGGATTAGGGCTAAAACGTGGATTAGAGGAAGACCTAGTGATAGCACCATATGCTTCAATGCTGGCTTTAATGGTTTCACCCAAAAAAGCGATTTCTAATTTAAAACTTTTATCGGAAGAAGGTTTTGAAGGAGAATATGGTTTTTTCGAAGCTATTGATTATACCAAATCACGCGTTCCTCGTGGCGAAAACCATGCAATCATCAATTCCTATATGGCTCATCATCAAGGGATGGGGTTTTTATCATTTGCTTATGTTTTATTAAACAAACCAATGCAAAATCGATTTGCCTCGGAATTGCGCTTTCAGGCATGCCTGTTGCTATTGCAGGAACGTATTCCAAAGAGATCCATTTTTTATGCACATACAGCTAAAGTTACTGATGTACACACCACTGTAGAAAATGCACAATTAAGAATTATAGATACCCCAAACACTCCTATACCAGAATTGCAATTACTCAGTAATGGGAATTACCAAGTGATGGTCACCAATTCAGGAGGAGGATACAGTCGTTGGAAAAATATATCGGTAACAAGATGGCGGGAAGATGCTATTAAGGATAATTATGGTATTTTTTGCTATATTAAAGATATCAATAGTGGTAATTTCTGGTCTAACACCTACCATCCTACTCTTCAGCCGTCCAAAAATTATGAGACAATATTTTCCCAGGGTACCATTGAGTTTCACAGGCAGGATTTTGGTTTTGAAACCAAAACCCAAATTGTGGTATCTCCTGAAGATGATGTGGAAATAAGGAAGATCAAGATTACCAATAGGTCACAGGTTTCCAAAGTTCTGGAGGTCACCAGCTATTCTGAAATTGTTCTGGCCTCTCAGGCCTCTGATGAAGCACATCCTGCATTTAGTAATCTTTTCGTTCAAACAGAGGTCCAGCCAGAATACAATGCGATATTTGGGACAAGAAGACCCCGCTCCAAGGATGAATTGCCACCACATTTCTTTCATTTAATGGATGCATATGGGGCAAAAGTGGGACAAGTTTCCTTTGAAACCGATCGGATGCAATTTATTGGTAGGGGAAGATCACTGGCCAATCCGCTGGGCCTGGATGCCGGTCCATTAGCTGGGAATCAGGGAGCTGTTTTGGATCCAATAATGGCCACCAAATTCCGTATTACCATTAAACCATTCCAGACGGCTACTATCGATCTTATTTATGGTATTTGTGAGAGTCGCGTAGAAAGTGAAGCGCTCATGAATAAATACAGGGATAAGAATCTTAAAAAACGTGCGCTGGATCTTTCTTGGACACATAGTCAGGTATTATTAAGACAGATAAATGCTACAGAAGCTGAAGCACAACTATTTGCAAAATTAGCCGCCTCGGTTATTTATTCCAATCCTGCCTTGCGCGCCAGTGAAGCAGTTATCAAAAGCAATTTTAGAGGACAGTCCGGACTCTGGAGCCATTCAGTTTCGGGAGACCTGCCGATAGTACTGTTACAAATATTTGATCTGGAAAACTTGGATTTAGTATCACAAATGATCAAAGCTCATGGTTATTGGCAATTAAAAGGATTGACCGTAGATCTTGTGATCTGGAATGAGGATCATGGATCCTACCGAAATGAATTACAAGACCAGATTTTAGGGATGATTTCAGCCGTTAACACATTAACCGGCCACGTACCAGGAAAAATATATGTAAAATCAACCGATCAAATTTCCTCAGAAGACCGTATCCTTTTTGAAAGTGTTGCCAAAATAATTATCGCCGATAATAAAGGTTCGTTAGCATACCAAATATCAGGGCAGTTCAGAGAAATAGGGTCACCTCGATTATTAGAAGTTAATCCCAAAGCTACTGGTAAAATAAGTCTTGAGAATGTAGTGCTACCACCAAATCTTAAATACTTCAATGGAACAGGAGGGTTTACGGCAGATGGAAAAGAATATAAGATACAAATTGATAAAGAAGCAACCACTCCTGCACCCTGGGTGAATATCATTGCAAACCCAGCCATTGGAACAGTGGTTTCTGAAAGTGGCTCAGCCTATACTTGGGCAGTGAATGCGCATGAATACCGTATTACTCCTTGGCACAATGATCCAGTTACAGACTCCAGCGGTGAAGCTTTTTATCTGCGTGATGAAGAAACGGGATTATTTTGGTCACCGACGCCTTTTCCTGTAAAAAGTGAATCGAATTATATCACTACACATGGCTTTGGTTATACCAGTTATGAACATATAGAAAACGGCATATCTTCCAAAATGAAAGTGTTTGTGGACAAAGAGTTGCCCATAAAATTTGTGGTGCTGACGATAAAAAACAAGACAGACCGTACTCGAAAACTCTCCACAACAGGATACCTCGAAATTGTATTAGGCGATGTCCGCTCCAAAACCAATATGCATATTTTTTCAGAATATGATGTGCAGAACGGAGCCTTGCTCTTTCGAAACAGGTACAATGATGCGTTTGCCAATCGAGTGGCATTTTTTAAACTTATTGGTGCAGGTAAAAATAGTCATGCTACTGATCGGTCAAAGTTTATAGGAAGAAATAGAAACCTTTCCAATCCCCAGGCTTTGAACCGTCTTGACCTTAGAGGAAAAATAAGTACAGGTCATGACACCTGTGCTGGTTTGCAAGGAAAATTTGATTTGTTGGTAGGAGAAGAAAGAGAGGTTGCTTTCCTGATTGGCAGTGGTGAAGACACGGCAGCAACCATTAAACTCATTCAAAATTTTATTGACCTGAATACAATTAATCAATCTTTTGACGAAATAAAGGAATATTGGAATGAGATTGTTAATAAGGTGCAGGTTCACACTCCGGATGAGGCATTGAATCTTCTGGCCAATGGATGGCTTACCTATCAAACGATAGCTTCAAGGTTATTTGCTCGCAGTGGGTTTTATCAATCGGGAGGTGCTTTTGGTTTCAGAGACCAGATACAGGATGTGCTTTCCTTATTACACAATAAACCTGAACTTGCTAGAGAACAAATACTTTTAAATGCTTCTCGGCAGTTTAAGGAAGGAGATGTTCAACATTGGTGGCACCCCCCAGAAGGACGAGGTGTTCGTACAAATTGTTCTGACGATCTTTTATGGCTGCCATTTGTCGTTTATAGATATTTAAATGCTACGGGTGATATAGAAATACTGAAAGAGCAAACTGGATTTTTAGAATCTAGACCCTTGCCCGAAGGAGAAGACTCCCTTTATGATTTACCGATGAGTGGAAGCTTAATTGCTGATCTTTACCACCATTGTCGTCTAGCCATAAAATATAGTCTTCAGTTTGGGAAACATGGCTTGCCTTTAATGGGCTCTGGCGACTGGAATGACGGAATGGATCAGGTAGGAAATGAAGGCAAAGGAGAAAGCGTTTGGCTGGCATTTTTCTTTTATGATATTCTTTTGAATTTTGAGAAAGTAGCCATTAAATATGGTGACACAGAATTTGCGACAAAATGTAAACAAGAGGCCATTCGGTTACAAGCCAATATCGAGAATTCTGCCTGGGATGGTGAATGGTATAAACGCGCCTGGTTCGACGACGGAACACCGCTTGGATCAAAAGTAAATGAAGAATGCAGCATTGATGCTATCTCCCAAAGCTGGTCTGTCCTGACGCAAGCTGCCCCAGAAGAAAGAAGAAATCAAGCCATGGATTCTTTAAACAAATACCTGGTGAATAGAGATATGAGAATAATTCAGCTCCTTAATCCACCGTTTGATAAATCTGATTTGAACCCCGGATATATAAAAGGGTATGTACCAGGGGTAAGGGAAAATGGTGGTCAATATTCCCATGCAGCTATCTGGACCTTAATGGCGTTTGCAGCCCTTGGTGACAGGAAGAAAACCTATGAACTCTTTAGCATGGTACAACCTGTAAATCACGCCTTAAATCCAGAGGATGTACAAATTTACAAAGTGGAGCCTTATGTAATGGCTGCGGATGTTTACGCCAATGAAACCCATCGCGGCCGTGGTGGATGGACTTGGTATACCGGTTCCTCTGGATGGATGAATCAATTTATTATTGGGTCCCTTCTTGGCATGGAACTCTTGGTAGACCAACTTCAATTCACGCCCTGCTATCCTGAGGAATGGCCTTCTGTTACGATCAAATACCGTTTCAAAACCACCACCTATACTATCACGGTATTTCAAGAGAAGAATATTGAAGAATCATGGTGGAAAATGGAAAATGACCAAGGCAAAGGAAATAGACTCCAATTAAAAGAGGATGGTTTGCAACATGATGTTGAGGTTCATATTTTGAGTTTAACGCCGATTCGAAGAAGTGGGAAAAGTAACGTTAAGTAGCTAACAAGTGTTGGGATTTTGTCAGCGTAGTCGCAAAAAAAAGTAACTATAAAGCCAAAATAATAATATTTTCATTTTCTTGACACGGGCTTCCCACCCATGGTATTGATCTTTTCTCCCCTGAAGAGCGCTATTCATCTGTCCTTTTAAATAAGATTTGACAGCCTTTTTTTTAGGTCATAGCCTGTCTTGAACAGTATAGTGAATCAGGGCCAAAAATGAACAGAGGAAATAAGGTAAAACTGACTCTATGTGCTTATAAAACTGATTTTAAGGTTAACATTTACCTATGATAATTCACAAATCTAAAATAAGTTAGATGGAATTCCAGGACATTAAAAAAGTAAGCTTAAACTGTGCCCATATTGATTCGGGTAGTGGTTATTATCGGAATAAAATTAACCTATTTAAAGGCTTACTGTGATGACAAGATTTAATTAACGAATATTCCGGAATAGTAATTAAGAAATCTCTGCGTTGCAAGAATAATTCATATAGCTACTGCTATGCACCGTTTTTCTCTTCTTGACCTAGCCCAAAATGTATTGCTGCCTTATCCGTCATTAAAACGTTGACCTGACACTGGCTCTGATATGGTGATAGGGGAATAGCAACAATTGGCTGATTTGAAACGATTTCATCTCCTAAAAGAATGGCTATGGTTTATTTTGGGTTTAAAAGCCATTGTTTGCTTTTACTTAAATAAAATTTGATAAAACAGTATATTTTGAGGGTTTGTTACTTATTTTTTTGTCTAAATGCCATTTGATATTAATTTTATTTTGTTAAATTTAGGTAAGTAAAATTAATTAAATGAGTCATTATTTCGAAACTATATCCTTTGAAGCATTGGACGGCTTCCATTGTGATTTGAAGCATCTAATATCTCCAACTGCCACAAAAGGGCCAGTTTTACTGGTACATGGAGCAGGAGTAAGTAGTAATATATTCAATCCACCTTCTAGTAATAACATTATTCATGCGCTTGCAGAAGCAGGTTATGATGTATGGTTAGAAAACTGGCGGGGAAGTATTCACTTTGAACCAAATGAGTGGAATTTAGATCAGGTGGCTCAATATGATCATCCTGCGGCTGTAAGAAAGATCGTCGAACGTACGGGATCAAAAGAAATAATGGCAATTATTCATTGCCAAGGAAGTACGAGTTTTATGATTTCATCCATCCTAGGACTTATTCCGGAGGTGAAATTGATCATTAGCAATGCAGTTTCCTTACATCCTGTGGTACCATTTTATTCTAAAATCAAACTAAATTTGCTCGTACCATTGGTAAGTAAATTTTTCAAATACCTCGACCCTCAATGGGGCTTGAGAGCTCCTGATTTTAAATCGAAATTGATCTTAAAGGTAGTAAAAGCTACGCATTGGGAAAAAGATTCCTTGGTCGGGAAAATGGTCAGTTTTACCTATGGATCTGGCTTTCCTGCATTATGGGAACTTGGTAATATTGATGACAAAACAAAAGATTGGATACAATATGAGTTTGCCCATGTTCCGCTGTCTTTTTTTTCACACATGCAGAAATGTGTTAAGAGTGGTGCCTTGGTTCGAAATAATAAAGGAGGAGGAGGTTATACAGAAAAGGCACCAATGACAACGGCAAGGTTTGTATTGTTTGCAGGTAAGAAAAACAAATGTTTTTCACCCAAAAGTCAGGAAAATACCTATGAGTACCTAAATAAATTACAGCCAGGATTACATAAATTGTACTTATTGGATGATTACAGTCACCTGGATGTGTTTTTTGGAAAAAATGCGCACAAGGATGTATTCCCTAAAATGATTAATGAACTTGAACTTGGATGATAAGTAATTATGCCCCCAAAAAGAATTAAAAATTACACCGGTAGATATGCTCTGGTAGACGGTATACCCTATACCATGCCTGTAAGCTCTTCTGAGTCCCCAGCCTTAATGGTAGGGTTTTCATGTGACTGGGAGAAAGCCAATGCGCTATTGCCTGGAAATGAGATTCATGCCATGAAATTGCCTAACGGTCGGGCTGCATTGATGATTACCATTATCAATTACTTGGATACCAGCATAGGTAAATACATAGAATACAGCATTGCCATCGCGTGTACCCATGGATCCAAACCAGCCCCCAAAATTTTAAATGCCCTATTATTGGGGCATTACGGTACCGGGCAGTACATATTGGATCTTCCAGTAAGTAGCGAGGTATCTGTTAAGGGAGGAAAAGGTATTTGGGGAATGCCCAAGCACAAAGCCAACCTTGATTTTAAGGTCACGGAGGACAAAGTGACCAGTCAATACGAAAAGGATGGGCAGTTTGCTTTCAGAATAGAAATTAATAAACCTAAATCTCCCTCGATTAAGCTAAAAGTAGGAGCAACCAATTATTGCAGGTTTAGAAACATGTTGATGGCTTCCTATATTTATTTTGAATCAAAGGCAGGTATTAACCTGCTGGGTAAGGCGAAAGGAAGCCTTTTTATTGGAGACCATCCAAAAGTAGCCTTTTTAAAGAATATCGATATCAATCCAGATCCCTTTTTCACCACTTTTATGCCAAAAACCAACGGGATATTGGATGATCATTTCGAATCCTGGTTTATGACTTATGATGAACCGCCGGAAGTAATGACCGAAGGTTTAGAGTCAGTTTATCCACTTGAGTATACGGAGGAGTGGCTACCAGACCCATCTATCTCTGATTATGAAAAGTTTCGTATTTAAAATTTAACTATAAGATGAGTCCGCTAAAAAAAACATTATTAGATATCAATAATGCCTACATCTTCTTTTGTTCCTCTATTTATCTAGGAATGTTCTGGTCATTGCATTATTTCTGGTTTCCGAATTACCCAAAGACCTTGAACCTTTCCAATTACTATGATGCGATTATTCCTCAGACTGACCTTGCTACAAAGTTCTTCTTTGTGTCCATTCCTTTAATGGCAATTGCATTAGTGATCATGCTTATTACTGAATGGAAATCTGGTCTTAGATGGGTTCCTCTAGGTTGGATTCCGGGACTTTTGGCACCTGTATTGATCCAGCAGCTCTATATAGAAGATGTTAATAACCAATTTAAAGCCGGGCTAACTGATGAAGGCACCTTGCAAGCACTACTTTCTGAATGGATGTGGCTAAATGATATCCGCTGGATTATCCTTACCCTAATGTGGTTAATAACGATGTATTTCTTCATCGCTAAAGCTAAAAGAAAACACCAAAACAATGGATGAGAAAAAAATATTTGGTTTATCTTCCCGGTACACAGAACTGCTGGTGGTATTAATAGCCTTCATAACATTGGTTTCCGGTTTGGTCCAAATGATAGCTCCATCATTCATGCTTGATTTTATTGGCAAGGAGGTGCCTACACCGTCTTCAGCTCATTTCTTTGCTATAGTAGGTATGTTCATGGCACTCTTTGGAGGAATGGTGCTGCATGCCGTTTATAGTTCGGTGACCAATAAGCAAGTTATGTTATGGTCAGCACTTCAGAAATTTGGGGCATTTATAGCGGTAACTATAGGCGTGTTTAATGGTTTGTTCTCTATTCTGGCCATGTCTGTAGCCATTTTTGATCTTTTCTCAGGAGTGGTTTTCATTATCTATTTGAGGGTGCTCAATGCTTCCAATACTTAATAGACCTTTTTATCGAAGTACTTACTTCTGTTAATTCAAAACAGAATCAAAAAGGTCAAAATTAAACGTAACAACCAGGATGTTAATTGTTAACCAACAAAATGACAATCACCCAAAACGCACATTAATATTGGCTGGCGGGGGCATGCGTGTTGCCTACCAGGCCGGTGTAATGAAAGCGATGGAAGAAGAAGAACTTGTATTTTCTCATGCAGACGGTGCATCAGGAGGTATTTTCAATGCAGCCATGTTGGCTACAGGCCATCCTGTGGATAAAATTCTAAAAAAGTGGAAGTCATTAAACTTTAATCATTTTACCTCTTTAATAAACCTGAAAGAATACTTTACCCCATGGAAACTAAAGGCCTTGGGAGATGCAGATGGGATTAGGGATAAGATTTTACCACATTTTGAGGTAAGTGTAGCAAAGATCAAAGAACTTAATTTACCTGTCACCTTTTCAGTTTGTAACTTCACCCAGAAGACGGTCAACACGATTTCGACAGATCAGCTAGAAGAAAACCATTTGTTGGCTGGCGTTTCCTTACCTATCCTAATGCCAGCCCTAAAAGTCAATAATGATTGGTTTATTGATGCGGTTTGGATTAAGGATGCAAACTTATTGGAAGCGGTCAAAAGGGGCGCAGAGGATATTTGGCTGATTTGGGGGATAGGCAATTATCCCGCTTACTTACCAGGTTCCCTCAATCAATATGTTCATTCTATAGAAATGAGTGCCAATGGTGCCTTGTTTGAAGAGTTTGAGCAAATTAAATGGATAAATAAGTTAATTGCGCTTGGAAATTCTCCATTTGGTCAGACCAGGCCGATTCAAGTATTTATTGTAAAACCAAAGCTACCCTTACCTCTTGATCCAGAATTGTTTCTAAAGAAAATAACGGCAAGATCCCTAATAAATATGGGATACCAGGACACCAAAAATTATCTATTAGAGAAACCTGAAAATGGAGATTTTCTTGATTTTAGGGCTACACAGACGACCGACTCTGGCGATTACATGTGCTTGCCCATGAAATTCTCAGGATTGCTTTTACAAAAGGATAAAAACCAACAAGTAGATTACTATATTTTTCTGCGCAAAACCATTGTGAATGGAGTGGAAAGCATTGAAGCCTTTTCTAGTCTTTACTATGAAGATACAGCAGAGGAAATGATTGGTGGCCTTACAAAGGTTAAAGTAACTGGTAAAGCACCTGGCGAAACAGTGATTGGTATTGAAACCAGTTTGACCAGTAAAGAAAACCGCTATTTGCTGAATGCTGAGTTGCGCTGCTCAAGTCCTTGGTCTTGGTTAATGGGACTTGCTTTCAAATCGGTTGAGGTAAGGATTTATTCAAGTCAAGAAGGAAATAAAAAGGTTTTTATGGAAGGTAAACTCCATCAATCCTTTTTATCAAGGATAAAGGCGGTAGGGCTTAGTTTGGCCAAAAAGAAAAGCGGTTCAAATGGGGGCATAGGATTTAAATTTGGAATGATAAAAAAAATATTACAAAATGAAGTTTGAGAGAAAATCAATGGTCAATTGGTATGACCCAAAGCAGTTGGCTTTCACAAGTGTTAAGACAGTATTGTCTTCAGTTTTCGGTAATTTTGCGGATAGAAGAGAGTTGCAAGCCGCACTCGACCAGGAAACCAAGCCTTTTGATTATTCTCAGAAAGAGGAATTGTGGTTTGACTATGTTTCTGACTTGGGCGATGGGTTTAATCCCACTTTTACGCTTGCCAAGTTATTGGCCAGAGATAATTTAACCCTTCGGGGGAAAACCCTTAAAAGGGGAGATCTTTTGATAATGGGTGGAGATGAAGTTTATCCTACTCCGGAAAATATTGAGTATGACAATAGGCTAAGGGGGCCTTATACAGCCGCTTTTCCAAAAAATAAAATGAATATTGACAGGCCAGATGTTTTTGCTATCCCTGGAAACCACGACTGGTACGATGGATTGACAAATTTTCTAAGACTATTTACGCAAAAGCGCTCCCTTGGCAATTGGAAAACCCAACAAAATAGAAGCTATTTTGCACTCAAATTACCTTATGACTATTGGATAATAGCGATTGATATCCAATTGAATGCTGATATTGATTTTCCTCAAATTTGCTATTTTAAAGAAATGGCGAAGGAACATTTCAATTCCAATAGCAAGGTGATATTGTGTACCTCAGAGCCATCCTGGGTCTATAAATCATTTGACCTTAAAAATGATTCTTTTGATAGGCTTCAGTTTTTTATTGACAAGGTCCTTTTAGGTCAAGGAGATAAAGCGTACGAAGAGAAAAATAAGGACATAAATATCGAGTTAATATTAACCGGCGATTTACATCATTATGCCAGGTATGAAACTATAAAGGATGATGCCAAGCCCTGTCAATTAATAACCGCTGGAGGAGGGGGCGCTTTTATGCATCCGACCCATACTTTGCATGAGGAAATAAATGGCATCCATGATAGAAAGGCCAAACTGGAAAAGACCTTCCCACCAAAATCAAGTTCGGTCAAATTAAGTTTATTAAACCTGGCTTTTCCGTTTTTTAGCCGAACAATGCTGTTGTTTTTCGGTATTTATAATGTTTTTACCTCCTGGATACTTCAAACGAAGTTGACTGATGGTACGACACTTATGGAAAATCTGTCACAATATAATCTGTTTAACAATGAATTTTCAGAGATATATAATGTCATAAGTGCTACTTTATTACACTTTCCATCGGCTAGCTTTCTTAATCTATTGTTATTTTTTGGTATCGTAGTGTTTACAGATACCAGTTCGGGCAAAAAAAACCTAAATTATATTGCTGGAGGGATTCATGGCCTCCTACATTTGGTCAATTTTTATTTCCTTCTATGGCTCTTTTCCTATCTGAACCTTAATGTTTGGGATTTGGGCGTCAATGATGCATTACCGATAATGTTGTTTACTGCTGAAATGATACTTTTTGGTGGGCTAATCAGTTGTTTCTTTTTCGGCTTGTACTTGACCATAAGTGTCATTTTATTGAAAAACCACATTACAGAAGCATCTTCCTCCTATCGGTGGGAGGGGTATAAAAACTTTTTAAGAATTTCAATTGATAAAGAGGGGCTTACCATTTACCCTATTGGGGTGAAGAAAGTGGTAAGCAATTGGAAGCAAATAGGGACTGAAGACAAACCTCATTTTGAAGGTGGTCCCATAAATTATGAATTGATAGAGGACCCTATATTTATAAAAAATGAAAAAATTAGCTAAACCCCTAGCCAGCATTAAGCCTGAATACGATTATGTAATCATTGGATCAGGATATGGTGGAAGTATTTCAGCATCAAGGATGGCTCGGGCAGGGCAATCCGTTTGTCTATTTGAAAAAGGGAAGGAATTTTTACCCGGTGAATTTCCCGATACCCTTTTGGATGCTTCCAAAGAAATGAATTTTGTAAGGGGTAAATCCACCAGTCTTGAAAAAAATGGGCTGTACGAGTTCACCATGGGCAATGGCATTAATGTATTTAAAGGATGCGGTCTTGGAGGAACTTCCTTGGTAAATGCCAATGTCTCCATCAAGCCGGAGGATAGGGTGATGCAGGACAAAATGTGGCCAGAAGCAATAAGGCAGGATCTAGCCTCATTTGAAGAGGGAGTGAGTAGAGCACGGGACATGCTGAAACCCAATCCCTATCCGGAGAATAAAAATGGCTATCCGGTACTTAAAAAGACAGAAGCCATGCGTAAATCCGCTGATTTTATGTCTTCTCCATTTCGACTTTTGGATATTAACGTAAATTTCGAAAACAAAACCAACCATGTTGGTGTAAAGCAAGCGAAGTGTACCAACTGTGGGGACTGCGTAACCGGATGTAATGTAGGTGCAAAAAATACTACGGCAATGAATTATTTGCCGGATGCTTACAATCACGGAGCCGAAATTTACACCTCGATAAATGTCAGGTATGTCAAAAAGGTTCAAGCGGGTTGGCAGGTATATTATCATCCTATAGGCATTGGTAGGGACAATTTTGATGCACCTCTTATGTTCATCAAAGCTAAGAATGTAATACTTAGTGCAGGCTCCTTGGGCTCTACGGAAATTTTATTTCGATCAGCGAAAATGGGGCTGAAAGTTTCCAATAGATTGGGCATGAGATTTACAGGTAATGGGGACGTACTTGGCTTTGGTTATAATAATGATGAAAGAATTAATGGAATTGGTTTAGGTAAAAAAGGCACAGACCAGATTGCCAACGTTGGACCATGTATCACCAGTGTAATAGACCTTAGGGAGCGAGAGAATCTGGAGGATGGCATGACACTTGAAGAAGGGACAATTCCCGGTCCGATAAGGAGCATCATGCCCAATGCACTGATCGCTTTTTCTAGATTAGCAGGAAAAGATACCGACAGAGGCTTTAAAGATTATTTTAAAGAAAAGTTAAGAGAAATTAGAAGTTTATTCTTGGGTGCCTTTCATGGAGCCGTAGCCCATACCCAAATCTACCTCGTCATGACTCATGATGATGGAAATGGAACCATGAAAATGGATGATGAAGGTAAGTTGACGCTCAACTGGGAAGGAGTAGGCAAGCAGGAGATATTCAATAAAGTCAATGGCGAAATGTTCAGCGCTACCCAGGCACTTGGTGGTACAAAAATACCAAACCCTACCTGGAACAATTTAATGAATTATGACCTTGTAACCGTTCACCCCTTGGGAGGATGCGGCATGGGGGAAAGTGCTGATAGAGGCGTAGTGAATCATAAAGGACAAGTCTTTGCTGGTGAAAATGGCACCGATTTGCACGAAGGATTGTATGTATTGGATGGTGCAATTATTCCCAGACCAGTAGGAACCAATCCACTCTTAACGATAAGCGCATTGGCAGAGAGAAGCTGTAAGCTAATTGCAGCGGAGAAAGGGTACGAATTGAACTATGACTTTGGAATTCCCGCCACTTCAGAAGGAGAAGAAACTCCCGGTACAGGAGTACAGTTCACGGAAACCATGAAAGGATTTATAGGCTTAGGAGAAACAGTAGATTTTGAAAAAGGCTTTGCCAAAGGGAAGTTAGAAAACACCACTTTTGAGTTTACCCTGACCATACAAACAGAAGATATTGATGCATTTGTGGCGGATGAGAATCATGCTGGAAGAATGATAGGAAATATGATTGCTCCAGCGATTAGTAAAGAGCCACTTTCTGCTTACAATGGGGTTTTTAATTTATTTATTCAGGATGAAGCGGATAAGGAAAGAAAACGCATGAATTATAATGCGGAGCTAATTAGTCCTTCAGGAGAAAATTACTTTTTCGAAGGTTTTAAGGACATCTACAATAACAATGTAGTGGATGCGTGGAAGGACACCACCACGCTTTTTATCACCTTATACGAGGGCAATACGTCCGGAGGTAACATTGTGGGTAAAGGCAAATTGGTAATTAAGGTTTCGGACTTACTCAAACAACTAAGAACAATTAAATCCCTTCACCCCAAAAATAATGAAGAAGGAAGGAAAGCTATAGGGTCATTTGGGAAATTTTTTGCTGGGAATGTGTTTGAAACTTACTTTAAACCTTAAATAGATAATAGACAGTCTATTGCATGATGGAAATATTCTAAAATTAATAATTAATATACTTTTCTAGGCTAAAACATAGCACGGCTATGCTTTTAGCCAAATGGATTGATATCGTTTAATGGCAACACTTTTTAATAGGCGTGAGGAATTCCTATTGTTATCCCACTTAGAGGAGACCAATGGGGATGCTGTTATTTAAATTTGTCCAGAATCCCAGATTTACTTTCCATTTTGCTGGTAAACCAACGGTTGGCCTTCGTTAGAAAGTCGCGGTTATGGTAGGCTTCGTGTACGGTATACAATTGAGTTAAATAGGCTTCTAGATTTAAGCGCTGCTCCTGACTCAAGCTACTCAATTGATTGGGCTGTTGGATATCGGTTTTAAAATCTCTTGAAGATTTAAAGAGAATATGGTGGCCAATTTCCAGGTTGTTATTTGGCTTATTGATGCTATCAAGATTTAATAAATTGGGAAAAGTAAGCTGTTCCAATGGAATACTAATTTCAATAAGCAAATCAGGAGATCGTTTATCTACGATCCAGAATTTGGAAGGATCTGGATATAAATTATGGAAGGAGTCAGTTTGACTTATCTTGAGAATGCTTTCCTTGTCAGCTATCCAGCTTTCCCAACTTTTGGGCTGGTACTTTTCCAATCCAATCAAATGTAAAAGGCTGTCTTTTCTTTCTTTATCAAGTTCAAATTGATAAAAAGCGACTGTATCACTTGATAATGCAGTAACATCTTTCACAAGAAATATTGAATTCTTAGCATTCCAATCGTCCAAAAACAAGGTATCAGGAACGTATTTTCCAATGGGTAAAGAATCTTTCAAGACTTGGAATAAGCCTTCATTCCACTGAGACTTTAACAATAGAGTATCTTTATTTGCCCAGAGTTCTGCAATGAGTTTGTTTTGGGAGTTCTTATGAATGCTTTTGATGGTTAACCACTCTTCATCATCTATAAGGCCATCCTCTCTGATATGGTACCATAAAGTGGCAAAATAATTATAAGGTGGAATTTGTGATTCAAACTCAAAGGTCTGTAATTGTTTGAGCATTTGTACCATTGTATTCCACTTCGTATCTGCAAGCTTTCTATTGTTGTATCGATCCGCTGTCACCTCTCTTAGTGAGTCGATTTTAACTAATTCAGATTTAAGGTGATTTTCGAATAAAGAGGCCTCTTCATAACTTATGAATCTATCTTTTTGAATTTCCTTCGTTAAATCTATGAGCTCATCATGGTGAAAAAAAACTTTTTTAACTTCCACATCCGTAAGTAAACTGATAAGCCGACTGATGGTTTGTCCTCCATTTAATTCAGCCTGTTCTATTATCCCAGCCTTTAATGCATTGGTTTTAAGCTTTTGGACTGCATAGATTTTAACTTTCTTACTGTCCTTAAAGTCCACTTTTCCATTGTAGGTTAATAAATCAAATCCAGGTATCCCTTTTTCAGGAATAAACCAAGGGTTGATATCTGCATTAAGGATCTTAGGCGCAAGGCCGAAAATATGTAATTCACCCATTTCCTCATTTAGGTAATACATGTGACTTTGCAAGCCTTCAAAATCAAAACCTGCTTTCACGGTACCTCTACCTATCATGGCCAACCTTTTCCTAGCTTCTCTTCGAGGCCGATCGGACAATTTACTGGCAAAATAATCCGAAGTAAAAGTAGCTATGTTCCATAAATTATCAGGATTGGGATTGTACCATTTTTCCAGTGTTTTACGAAGTCTGTTTTCCCTTAAAGGATCCGTGATAGCATCGTCTTTATCGTTTTGCTTCAGGTAGATAAAAGTCAATATTTCGTCAAAGAAGATCAGTTGACTGGTTTGTTCCCAATCACCTAAGTAGTTGAGTTTTTCTAGGACATTGCTTTTTCCTACCTCGTCTACTAATATTTTATTTCGATCTCGTCTTTTGAGTTGTTTGTCCGGATCTCCAATCTCTAGTCGCTGTTCTACAGACAGCTTGTGAAAATTTCTAAGGTTTATTATTTCTTCTAAAATCTTTTCATAGGTGGCTTCTGCCTGAAGGGTGATTTGCGGCTCCTTTTGAAAATCAATCTGTACTTCATCAATAGAAGTTAATACTTCACCGTAGTATTCGGCGGTTATCATTTCTCCTATATCTCTAATTTCTGAAACCATATTCGCTGTAGGCTTTAATACTGCCTTTCCGCCAAACAGGTTCATTGGATTCCACAAGTAAATCAAAACCACTGCGGCTACTACCAGCAGTAGTTGTAGTATCAGGCGAGCACTACCTAGGATTTGACGTATCATGGATTTATAGTATTGTCGGGAAGTTGTATTTGTCTTACTTTCAATGAGTCACTTTTAAAATGAATGAAAATCTCCTCAAACTCAAAGCTCTTCAATAAAGTAAACATCAATTTTCTGGCGTGATTTTGACTGGTTTCGACCAAGCCCATGTAGGGAAGTTGATCACGAATGTCCATTTCTGCAAGTCTGAAAAAGGTCTCCTGATCCTCCAGGTTAATTGAATTTAGGAAGCGCTTTGGGTTTGAAACCAATGAATCTTCTACAAAATCCTCCGGCGGATAAGAGAAATTTATCACCTCTATTGTAGGCAAATAGAGGGTTATTTTATTTCCTTCAATTAAGATATCTTCTTCTCTTATACGCTCCAGATTTATGCCTGTTTTAATCTTGGCCCTTGAATACGCCAAGAAAGAAGCTTCATTGACAGGTACGAAAAAAATGTTTTTTTCTTTTCTCCCGAAAACCACTTTGTCTACGACAAATTCCGTCACAACCAGATCACTGGCTTGTTGAATTTTCCCAATTACCAATCCTCTTTGTTCTTCTTTACAGCTTGAAGATGAAAAGACAATGATGACAATGGTTACAATATAAAGCAATTGCCTTCTTAAGCTGTCCATGTTTGCTCTTTTTTGAATTGCTCATAAAAGTGTTTCATTTTAATATGGTATTCATTGACTTTATAGCCACTTCCGTTGTATCCATAGGCGAAGGATTCCCAATCATAATTTCCTTCATTTTCCCCTGAAATATAGTTTATCAGGGTTTTTCCTCGAACTTTTTTGATTTTTATAAAGGCCAGGAAGTCCAGAAAATGAAAATATTCTGATTCGTGCTGTCTGGACTCAAACTCTTCCACACTTTTGTAATTGCGGGATTTAATATTGTGTTCAAGATTTTCACCTAAGATTTGAAACAATCCCCAGGAAGTTGCATAAACAGCTGCTTTGGGATCTATTTTTCTGGCCTTTTCCAAGCGGTCATACTCCTTTATACCAACTCGATAATGTGTTCTATTCCATTTTTCATAAATAATATCCTCGTTGCCTACACTCAATGCTTTCGGGTCTTTGTTGAATTTTTTTAACCAATACCAGAATTTATGCCCCTCAAATAAAATTTTTGCTCTTCCGTCACTTAGGTGGCCACGACCAGCAGATTCTACTTTTACAATTGCTTTTATGACAGGCAAACTAATCTTGATATTGTCCTTCTCTTCCAATTCATCCAGCGCTATTCTGATATCCATATCACTAAGCAATTTGCTGTTGGTATTGTCCTTTATTTGAACATACTCTTCCCTATGCAAATTCAACTCTGGTTGGGCTTCAAAAGAAGTTGAAAGAATGGATCTTTGTTGTGTAGCTGGCGGAGTTTCTTTTTTTACAAAACCATTTTCAATGGAAAAATTTCTGTCCTCAATATCAAAATAGGCATTGTCAATTTCCATTTCGTCCATTGGAATAGACGAATTTTTTGCTTGATTCGAAGAAAGGGAAGACTCATTTCCACTTTGATTGCTGTTGCCATTTTGATTGTTAGCTTGTTTTGGTGTCCACCTGTCTCGCAAGTATTTTAAAGATTTATCTCCAAAATAGAAAGCGATCATCATTAAAAAGGCCGTTTCAAAAAACTCAAACTGCTGGCTCAATAAGGCAGCATCCACACCGGTGTACTGAGTGCCAAAGCTGACAATCAAAAGTGACATGCCACCCATCAAAAGTGTAAATGCAATCATACCCCTAACCGTTCCAGGAGGAAGGCCAAAAGTTTGACTTTTATAAGGGTTGTATTCGGGCATCTCCAAATCTGAAGGTTTTACCGGTATACCTTTACTTTGCATATCCCTGAAATCATATATACGTTGCCAGTCCTGGTCTGTAAGTCCATAGTTAATATTATAATGATAAACGGACCACATAAAGTAGATTAAAAACAATGCGATCCATATTACTATTGTGGCAAGCCCCAAAGCCTGAAAAAGGTTGTCGTGTTCTACATATACAAAGAGCGCCCCTAACACAGCGAAAATGACCAGAATTACGGATAGGATTACCGTTCCTCGGAAGAAAAAGGTATGGTAAGGATTAAAGTTAGGATTTCTGTCTTTTACCTTGGGACTGATATGCCTAGCTACAAGCCCATAAATGAAACTAAGGGCGACAATAACAATGAATCCATTGGCAAATGTATGGTTGGTGGTTTCCATGCCTGGCACAATGAATAAAAGTGAGGCTAGCATTATGATCAATATCGCAGCAATGTTGATATAAATATAATTGCGTTTCGATATTAATGATGGCTTTTTATCCTGATTTTCAGGGGTTGAAGTGACATTTTCCATGGAGTGTTTCGGTCTGTGGTCTTTCTATTAAGAATTAATTGTTATTAGGCTTTTTCTAAGTGAGGAGTGTTGGAAACCCTTTCGAACCATTCCTCATTTAGTATATTGATAGCCATCGGCTCATTTTGGTCGATTTTGGGATATATATTTTTATAAAATCTTTCGTAGGCCTTTTGTGATTGAAGAATCATTTTTTCAGGTTGGCTTGCATTTACTCCATCCGCTATTAAAATACATCCTTTGGTATCTTTATGATTGTTTCCGATATGAATGTGAACAAGGTCATAATTCGGTATTCCTTTAATCTCAATATGGTTAGAAAACCATTCAAACCTATTTCTATACCTTTGTGTCAAGGGACTTAGGTTATTATTAATACCTAGTTGATAATGTCCTTCTGGAATCCTTGTACCTCCAGGTATTTTTTCGTCGTTGTGGGTGTCCTCTAGTGTATATGCGAAAAAAACCTTGTTAATGAACATTAGCCCCAATGTCGTATTCCCATCATCTACATACCTAAGAATAGTTATCAAAGAATTGGGAAGAGACGCTACTTCCTGACTTTCTAATACCGTTTTTGCTTTTTGGATATTGGGCTTAATAGCCTCTTTAATTTTTTCAATGCTTGGATTTAGGATTTGATTTGCATTTGTTTTTTCATTTGTTGTTTGGCTGTTGGTAAACAAGTCTTTTATCTTTTCATACCCTTTTCCAAATAGTATGACCAAATAACCTATAAAGCCGACCATATATAACCAAATTTTACCCAATATCTCAGGATTGGAATAAAGAAACAGGACAGCCAATAAAACCCCGGCCAAAACCAGTAAACCTGATAATCTATTCATTTTACTTGTTATTTAAAACTTTGAGGATAAAATATTGTGTTGATTCTTTGTACCTCAAAATTTAATTAATTATTTTTCAATATCAAAAGAATAAACACCATATTTTGATGATTATAATATGATTTACTAAAGAAAACATAAGAATTATTTTGTAATGTACCCTTTCTTTATTTGGATTAATTATAGATTGGTAGTTACTGTGATTTTATGCAAAATATTTCAGCATTTATCTATAATTTAAGTTGTTCTTTTTAAAACTGGGTCAGATTTTATTAAATTTGAATTTAGCTGGATGAGTAGGGTAACGATTAGGAATAATCGTCATAGATTTGTTTTATAAAAAATTTTAACTTTAGAAATTAAAAAATGGCTAACTACAAACTTCAAGTCAACAACAAAAATTATGAAGTGGATGTGGATTCGGATACCCCACTGTTATGGGTACTTCGAGACAATCTGGGTTTAATTGGAACAAAATATTCCTGTGGTATTTCTCAGTGCGGCGCATGTACAGTTCACCTAAATGATGAAGCAGTAAGGTCTTGTGTGCTGCCTGTTTCTTCCATTGGAGAAGCTAAAATAACAACTATTGAAGGACTTTCAGACAATGGAGACCATCCTGTACAACAAGCCTGGAAAGAGGTAGATGTAGCTCAATGTGGCTATTGTCAGGCAGGTCAGATAATGACTGCGGCAGCTATGCTTAAGAAAAATCCTTCGCCCTCAGAGGAGGAAGTAATAGATGGAATGAATGCGAATTTGTGCAGATGTGGTACTTACCATCGAATCAAAGAAGCAGTATTGTTGGCCTCAACTAAAATCAAATAACGATGGACAAAGCACTAAAATCGAATAGAAGGGATTTCTTGAAAATAGCAGCTACGGCTGGAGGTGGTTTATTGATTGGGTTTAATTGGTCCGCTTGTGACTCACCTAAAATGAAAGTCATCAGCAACGAAGAGATTTATGACAAAGCAATTAATTTTAATAGTTTTTTATCCATTTCTCCTACCAATCACGTAGTGATTTTTTCTCCCAATCCGGAATTGGGGCAAAACATCAAAACCTCTTTTCCAATGATTGTAGCAGAGGAATTGGATGTAGATTGGTCAAATGTTAGGGTTCAACAAGCCTTTTTAGATACAGAAAAATACGATAGGCAGGTTACTGGTGGTTCTGGAGCAATGCCACATTCCTGGCAGCGACTAAGACAGGCAGGAGCAACTGCAAGGCATATGCTAATGGAAGCGGCTGCAAAGCGTCTCAACGTACCGGTCTCCGAATTGAAAACGGATAAAGGAAATGTAATTTACGGTTCAAAAAAACTTAATTATGGAGAACTCGCCAATGAAGCTGCTACATTGCCCGTTCCGGAAGATGTCGAGTTAAAGCAGGTAAAAGATTTTAAAATCATTGGCACTCCAGTTAAAAATGTGGACAATGATGCAATGTTTACAGGTAAGCCTCTTTATGGATTGGATGTTTACCGTGATAATATGCTTCATGCCATGATCCAACGGCCTCCTTTTGGAATGAAGCTAAAAAGTGTAGATGCCGACGAAGCCAAAAAAATAAAAGGGGTCAAAGATGTAGTTACTTTCAAAGACAACGTGGCCGTGATAGGAGAGGGTACCTGGCCTTTGATGAAAGCAAGAAAATTGCTTAAAATTGCTTATGAGCCTTTAGACAAGGAATTGGAATCTACTGCATTTCACAATAGAAAATTTGATGAAATGCTTAATTCTGGTGCTGCTGAAGTCAAAAGAAAAGACGGAGACGTGGATGCAGCCTTCAAAAATGCAGCAAGAATAATAAAAAGTGAATACCAGTGTCCTTTTTTATCCCATAGCCCAATGGAACCTATGAACTTCTTTGCACATGTGAAGGAGGACAGTGTAGAATTGATAGGACCATCACAAACACCAGACAGGGCTAGAAATGCCGCTGCAGAGATTTGTGGAATTGCACCTGAAAAGGTAAGTATGGAATTGACCAGGCTTGGCGGTGGTTTTGGAAGGCGGCTTAGAGCAGATTTCGTCGAAGAGGCTGTAGAACTTTCAAAAATGCTTAAAGTACCTGTGAAGTTAACCTGGTCAAGGGAAGATGACATTACTGGTGGAGCCTATAGGCCTGCTGTCAAGTACAGGTTTGAAGCGGCTTTAAATGGTAAGGATGAATTAATTGGCTACAAATTGAGTGGTGTTGGTATGAATTCCGGCAATTCTACCCGGGAGAATAATTTCCCTGCAGGCGCCATAGAAAATCTGGAAATAAGGTCAATGGAATATAAATCCCCCATTACCACAAATGCTTGGCGTGCGCCAATTACTAATTTTTTAGCTTTTGCTGAGCAATCCTTTCTTGATGAAGTGGCCGAGGCAATGGGTAAGGATCCCGTAGACTTCAGGTTGGAACTTCTGGACAAGGCCAAAACCAGTCCTGTCGGAGAAATCCACTACGATATAGACCGAATGAAAGGAGTAATTACTACAGCGGTTGAAAAATCAGGTTGGGGTAAAAAACAAGGAGTCTCTCAGGGATTTAGTGTTTACTTTTCTCACCGATCTTATGTGGCCCAGGTGGCCGAGGCGAAAATAGTTGATGGTAAAGCAGTTTTGGATAAGATTTACGCAGTAACAGATTGTGGAATTGTAATCAATCCCACAGGAGCTGATCAGCAAGTAAGAGGAGGGATGTTAGACGGAATGGGCCATGCCATGTATGCCAATTTGACCTTTACCGATGGAGTAGCGGATCAAAAGAATTTTGATACTTATCGCTTGATTAGAATGAAGGAAATACCTGAGATTGAAACCCATTTCATAGACAATGGTATTGATCCAACAGGATTGGGCGAGCCTGCTTTACCTCCCACAGGAGGAGCTGTTGCCAATGCCATATACAAGGTTTCTGGTCAACGATTGAGAAATCAACCTTTCTCTAATGAGGAAGGAATGAAAAACCTAAATCTAGGAAACCCTGCTTAACGTGTATTCTTAGACTTTTGAAAATTACGTAGAAGGGATCTTGCCTATAATTAATTGCCACGGGTTTTTACCCGTGGTTTTTTTATATGCCACCTAATAAAATTTGCTCAAATGGATGACCCTTACATTACTTAATAATGTGAGTTCGAGGTAAGATCGTCTTAAAACAGACTAAATCGTCACTGAGAATTCTTTTTGGGGGTTGCTGAGGTGGGAAAGGGTATGGCAGGCCCACCTAATGTTGCCCCCTGAGCTTGTCGAAGGGGTCCCAAGGCATTCTCCTCTCAAAGCAATCTCTAAGCCTACCGATGACGATTTTTTATGAAATTGGGTCGAAATCAGATCAATAGTGTTTTTAATCGGGCACATCTGATCATTAAATCCTTAATAGCTATTTGCATAATATCGGTTAAAGCAAAACATTTTCTTAGATTTTGAATTTTATTATACATCGTTTGCGCAATTTTTTTATCTTGGATATTGATAGCTAAATTTTACAAATGGATGTGTAGTACGTGTTAAAATAATTAGAATACTGGGCGGCTTTAAAAAAGAAGCCATTTGCCTACTTCGGATTAAAACCTTACATGTATCCATAAAATTAACCCAAAACCCAAAAGGAATATGACTTGGCATAAATACTATTGTTTTATTTTTATTGCTTTTTACTTTATTTTTCCCGTTTTCAATCCAACATTTTCACTTGCTAAAGTAGGCCATTCAGCTGTGGAGGAGCAGCCGATACGCAGGTATTTGTATGTAGCAGTTCCGGGTATCCGAAATTATTTAGGCTATGGCGGTCATGGTTTATTGGTTTTTGATATGGACAATGGCCATAAATTTGTAAAAAGAATTCCTTTACGAGGTTTAAAGCAAGATGGTACGCCTTCAAATATTAAGGGAATAGCAGTGAGCATTCCACTGAATAGTGCTTATATCAGTACCCTTGAAGGAGTACAGCGGTTGGATTTAACTTCTGAGAAAATTATCTGGGAGAAGGCTTTCGATGGAGGAGCAGATAGGATGTCCATTTCACCCGATGGAATGACCATGTATTTACCTTCTCTAGAAAAGGATTTTTGGAATGTAGTCAATTGTGAAACCGGAGAAATTATTACTAAAATAAAGGTTTACGATCGAGCACATAACACCATCTATGGCCCATCTGGGCATTTTGCCTATATGGCCGATATTAGCTCACCCTTTCTATACGTTGCAGAAACGAAAGGACATACCATAGTAAAGAAAATCGGTCCCTTTTCTCATGGGATTAGGCCGTTTACGATAAATAGTCAGGAAAGCCTGGTATTTGTCAATGTTAATGAACTTCTCGGGTTTGAAGTTGGGGATTTAAAAACCGGCAAAGTGCTTGCGAGTATTCAAGTTGAAGGTTGGGATAAAGGGCCGGTGAGAAGACATGGAAACCCTAGCCATGGGATAGGATTAACACCTGATGAAAAAGAAATCTGGATCAGTGATGGTCATAACATGCGGATGCACCTGTTTCAAGCCACAGCACCTTACCAGCAACTCACTACTATTCCATTGCAGGACATGCCTGGTTGGATTACCTTTAGCATAGACGGCAGCTATGGATATCCTTCTAGTGGAGAGGTGATAGACGTCAAAACCAGAAAAATCATTCACCTGCTTCAGGATGAGCACAACAACTATGTAGCGAGTGAAAAGATGATCGAATTGCACTTTCAAGATGGCAAAATTATAGCCAAAGGAGATCAATTCGGATTAGGTAGAAAAACGATGCATTAACGAGTCCATATAATTTACAAACCAATATTAAATTTAAGCAATGAATAATTCCGAAATCATTATCAGGGATAATTTGAAAGAAATTTATGAGGATGTTTATTCCTCAGGAGTATTAGAAGCCTTAGCGGTCATGACTCCATTTAATGAAGAAGTTAAAAAGTTGATGAATATAAGACTCCGCAGAAGAAAAGAGCGAAGTCAAAATGGAAGTAGGATAGCATTTTTAAATCCTGAAACCAACATTCCCGGGACGAATATTAAGGTAAGTGATGCCAGAGCGGGTAATTTTGAGGGAGCAGTAATTCCTCCGGATCTTCAACGGCAGTGGATTCAGGGTACAGGCCCAGGAGCAAAACCAAATGCAAGCCTGGAAAGTAGTATTCGAAATGTAGCTTATGCTTTGCTCTCAGGTGCAGATGGTTGGATGTTTGATGGTGAAGATGCCTTAGGACAAGTTTCCACCATGTCACTTGACAATCAGCGCAACCTTAAACTGGCCCTACAAGGATCACCTGTTTTTTTATCGGTTGCTGAAGAGGTGGCTACTCAGATGAACAATTGGAGCAAAACATTTTTTGGGAATGATAAAATTCAGGATTGGAGGACGCAGTTGAATTTTACGACCAAGATTTTCAGAGCCAGGGGGCTTCACCTTGATGACAGGCATATACGTCTCAGTGATGGAGCTTCCTTTTCTGCTTCTATTGCAGACTTGGTACTTTATGTGGTTAATAATGCACCTGCTTTAATGGCTGCGGAATCGTCTATTGTTCTTTATCTGCCTAAAATTCAAACTGCAGAGGAAGCTGCTTTGTGGAACAGAATGATCAGTGCTTTGGAAAGCCATTTGGGGTTAGTTGAAGGGGCAGTAAAAGTGTATGTATTGGTGGAGCAACTTGAAGCCACTTATCAATTAATGGAAATCAGGGCTGCCTTAGGAAAGCATTTTGTAGGCTATAACACAGGTCGCTGGGATTATATCAATAGCGTGTCCGACGCCATGGCATGGGACCAATCTTTTATTAATCCCAATATTGAATCAATAGGTATGACCTATGGCTACATGAGAAATTATGAAGACAGGGTAAGAAGGGCTGTTAATACGCCCGATCTAAATGGCAACTTTGCGCTTTGGCAAGGAGGTATGGAGCCAAATATTCCCGTTGGATCACCGGAGGGAGTAAACGCAAGTATGGAAAAAGCCTTGGCAGGTGCTGAAAGAGAACTTCGAGAAGGGGCCAGCGGGAAATGGGTGGCCCATTGGAAAATGGTTCATATAGTTCGGCCGGTTTGGGAAAAAAAGGATCAGGCCAATCAGATGGGAAGAACTTTTGAAAAGCTAAGTTATACCCAAGAAGATGCGGATGGTTTGATTCATCTTGAACCAGCTCCCAGAACCATCCGTGGAGCAAGAAATCTTTTAAGTGTAGGTTTGCAATACGGCAATGCCTTTGGGCAAGGCATGCAGGCTGCCGCATTAAAGCCTGCTGATTTTTTTGGAGATGAAAATGTACTCTACCTAATGGAGGACATGGCAACAGGTGAAATTAGGCTGAGTATCCTTTGGGAGTGGTTGCACAAAAAAGCAGAGATTACATCAGCTGATATAGGTTTGGGAGTAAAAAAAGGAGCTATTTTTACCCAAGAATTGTTTGATAAATTGCTTGAAGAGGAATATGATAAGTTGTTGGAAGCCAATAGCAAAGATGTGTATGAATCTTCTAAAGTTACCACACTTCCCATAGCTAAATCTATTGTTACGAAATATGTTGGGGAGGAAAAGAAAATCCCTTGGTTTATAGATTTGTTGAATATCAACCTTAACAATGTGGATTTAAAAGTAGCGGATAAACGGATCGATCTATACATTAAACTTTTTAATGAAAAAGGGGAGCGGATGACAGAAAACCTCGATTTTATCGTATGATTCGTTTTGCTTAATATTCACAATAGCCCATAAAAATGTCACAAAACCTTTTGTTTTTTCTCGCCGCTTTTCCAATTCTGGTAGCATCAGTCATGTTAGTTGGCTTTCGTATAGCTGCCAAAATTACTATGCCGGTGACCTTCCTGCTTACGGCAATTCTGGCATTTGCGTTTTGGGACATGTCTTTGGTGACCATTTTGGCCTCCGCTATTCAAAGCTTGTTTATCACTTTTGATATTCTGTACATAGTTTTTGGTGCCATTTTACTGCTTAATTTCCTGAAATTTTCAGGGGGAGTAGACCGTATTCGGGATGGTTTTTATGGAATCAGTAAAGATCGGAGAATTCAGGTAATTATCATCGTCTGGCTTTTTGGGTCTTTCCTTGAGGGCGCAGCAGGATTTGGTACCCCTGCTGCCATTGTAGCGCCATTATTGGTGGCACTTGGTTTTCCTGCCTTAGCTGCCGTTATTTTGGGTATGATGGTGCAAAGTACCGCAGTCACCTTTGGCGCCGTAGGCACACCTATATTGGTAGGGATCAAAGGTGGTTTGGAGAACCCTGAATTGACGGCCAGATTGGATCAAATGGGTATGAATATTACCGATATTTTAGCCATAGTTACTGGGAATGCAGCGATTATCCACGCCATTGTAGGTAGTTTTATGCCTTTTTTAATGGTGCTGATGCTTTGTAGGTTTTTTGGTAAAAACAGGTCCTGGAAGGAAGGATTTCAGGTTTTTCCTTTTGCTATTTTTGCTGGACTTTCTTTTACCGTTCCCTACTTGATTACGGGACTTCTTTTAGGTCCAGAGTTTCCTTCCTTAATTGGTGCTTTGGTGGGCTTGGCACTTGTTGTTTTTGCTGCTAAAAAGGGCTTTTTGGTACCAAAATCAGTTTGGGAAATGGAGGAGGCGAGCAAATGGCCTGAAGACTGGTTAGGCGCTTCGAATTTGACAAACCCTAAAAAAACACCTGATTTATCCTCCGCTAAACAGAAGATTTCATTAAAATTAGCTTGGCTGCCTTACCTTCTGTTGGCTATTTTGCTGGTGTTAAGCAGATTACCACAATTGCCTTTTAAAGGTTGGCTTATCAGTGTTTCTTTTGGGCTTGATCAGATTTTGGACACCACAATTTCAGCTTCTAGTACTCCTTTATATTTGCCTGGAACGCTTTTGCTTATCGTCTGTGGCCTTACCTATTTTTTACATGGGATGAATAGAAAGGAAGTAATGGCGGCTTTTAGTGAAAGTAGCCAGATGATATTTAAGGCTGGGGCTGTCCTTTTATTTGCTGTAGCAATGGTAAGGGTATATATAAATTCTGGGGAAAACGCTTCAGGTTTGTTGTCCATGCCTATTTTGATGGCAGATTGGACGGCAGCTAAAGTGGGCATGGTTTATCCTTTTTTCGCCCCAGTTATTGGAGCCTTAGGTGCTTTTATCGCTGGTAGCAATACTGTGAGTAATTTAATGTTTAGCTTGTTTCAATTTGGGGTGGCGGATAACCTTGGAATGTCGCCCACTTGGATTTTAGCACTACAGGCCGTAGGTGCTGCGGCTGGCAATATGATAGCCATACACAACGTAGTAGCGGCCTCTGCTACCGTAGGGTTATTAGGAAAAGAAGGGATTGTGCTTCGAAAGACTATTTTCCCTACCCTTTATTATGTGCTAATGACCGGTTTGATTGGGTTTATTCTTATTGGTATTGTGGGTGTAGTAGACCAATTCATGGTTAATATCTAACCTTTTATCTCTTTTTTTATTGATAAAATATAATATCCATCAATAAATAGATAAATTGAATTATCATTTAAAATATAGATAAATTGAACTGTTAATGATAGGGATAATAACAGGAGACTTGATCAATTCAAGAAAAATTCCAGCAAGCCAATGGATGCAGGAATTAAAGAAGGAATTGAAAGAATGGAGAATATTAGTCAAAATTCCGTTAGTGCCAGACTTTCCAGAGCCAATTTTGAAGTGATTAAAACATTGGTGGATTACTTCCCAAATAGAGTAGTAAAATTCATGTCATGATAGTATTAATAAAGCTAATTTTAGCCCATTTATTGGGGGATTTTGTACTGCAACCCAGCAGTTGGGTGGCAGCGAAAGAAGCAAAAAAGCTAAAGGCCTACCAACTGTATTTACACCTGTTAGTACATGGAGCACTGACAATGTTAATCATTGTAGACCTTTCCTTTTGGCCATATTGTGCGGGTGGATCTATGAGCAATATTACCGCTAACAATTACAAAACGATTTATCCTAGATTTTAAGACGTGGGAAAAGTAACGTTAGGTAGGGATTTTGTCAACATTGTCGCAAAAAAAAGAAATTAAATTTAGGCTATTAAGATTAAATCTTTGACTGGATAGGGTATTTCCCGTCAATGTTTAGAAAATACCCATATCGGTTATAGTAGTTTTCCATGATAGCATTATATATTAGATTTTACAGCCTTGATTTTTTTGGTTCGTTTTTTCATCAAGCCTTTCCTGAGTAGTATGCAAATCAGGGCCTGTCCTGAGTAGCCTAGCGAATCAGGGGGAAAAATGAACAGAGAAAATAAGGTGAAACGCCCTCTATTTCCTTAAAAACCTGATTTTCAGGTAAACATTTAACATAGGAAACCTACAAATCTTGAATGAGTTAGATGGAATACCCAATAGAAGGGCTATTGCCTATTTCGGCTTAATTGGCTATGCATCACTGTTCTAAAAGCTTGAATTTGAATTTAGAATGGGGTTTAAGCTGGGCAAGTCTTGAAATACTCCTTACTGATAATTGTAAAATCCGATGATATCCCCCTGTAACCTGGGCATCTTTCATCAAGATGATAATTTTTCCGGCATGGGTTAATTGGACCGTTCCAGGGTAAACAGGGCTTGAAATAAGCTCAGGAAGTTCATGCTTTAATTTCTCTATCAGGTGGATGCCCATCCTATTTTGGATGGTAGACAGCGTAAATGAAGTGTTTATCAATGCAATTTGCTGTTCCTCGCTCAAGGAGGCAAAGGAGGGACCCCGATAGGCAGGAACAAATATCATCTGGGGCAAAACCTTGGGTTTAATTTTGGCAAAGTCCGAAGGTATTGAAGATGGTGAACTGGAATAAAATAAAATTTCATTGTCGGAGAATTTTGACAATGGGGTAATTTTTGGATAAAAACTTTGGCTACCCAAAACTTTTTCACTTATAAAAGAGCCATTAATGGCCATATAGAGCCATTGCCCATGGCTGAAGGAAGAGAGGTTTAATTTTGAATAGGCCGAAACATTGATGATTTCATTGGTTGCATATACTTTGGAATCAACTTCTATTTTTACATTGGCGCCGGTACATACTATTTGGCAATTTTCGGTAAAATACAGGTTAATGTTCCCCATATATATCTCCAAACAGGCGGCACCGGGATCTTTTCGGGCAAGTAAATTGGCAAGATGGAAAGCTTCTTCATCCATAGGACCAGACAAAGGAATTCCCTTACCCACAAAATCTAACCGGCCTTTGTCTTGGATTGTAGTGAATAATCCCGCTTTAATAAAAATTAGCTTACCCACGGTATGATTTTTTTTCCCAATCATGAATACTACCTTCTTGAATCTCCGTGTAGCGTTGTGAAGAAATGGCTGCAAACTGAATTTTATCCCCAGGATTAAAAGGTAGATTTATTTTGCCATTTTCAAAAATTGCTACAGGTGTTTTGCCCACTACATACCAACCACCAGGACTGTCAAGAGGATAAATACCTGTTTGAGATCCCCCAATGGCCACACTTCCTTGAATGATTTTTCTATCGGGATTTTTTTTCCTTGCGATATGTAATTGTTTTGGCAATCCTCCCAAATACATAAAGCCAGGTAAAAAACCATAGAAGTACAAGAGAAAGCTTTGGGAGGTATGATATTTAACCAATGTCTCCAAATCCATTTTTTTCTCTTCTAGGTATTTGCTTTGTGTGGGCACTACCTCCGGGTCATAGCATACCGGAATCGTCCAAATCCATCTTTGTGGCAAATTTCGCCTTGGCAATGGTCGTTGGACCACCGCTTGCAACCAAGCAATGAATGCAGCAGTAGGTGCTCCCTCTTTGAGCTGAATACTCAAAATCTGATAACTGTGATAGATGGAGGAAATATTCAAACACCATTTATTTTCAATAATATTTTTAAGGGTAATTATTTCCAATAAAATATCCTCGGCAATGATTTCTGGCCAGTGTAGCTCAATGATTTTAGGTCCTTGGGAGAAGATTTGTACCTGGTATTTCATCTTTCGTTTATTACCTAATTTGAATTATAGGAGCAAGTAATTGGGCTATTTCGAGGGCTTTGGGGTGATCACCATGAATACAGAGTGTATCTACTTTTATCTTATACTCCTTCTTGTCGATAGTCCATATGCTGCCGAAATCTACCATAGACAAGACTTGATATTTTATAGCATCCAGATTGGTTAATAAAGCGTTAGCTTGCTTTCGGCCAATCAATGCGGATCCAGTTAAATAGGCCCGGTCTGCAAATCCCTCGTATTTTAAGGGGATGTTACACCGAATAGCCTCTTCAGCCATGCAGGAGCCAAATGGTGCATAGAGCAGGACACCTTCATAACGATCTGCTATAAGCTGGGCAAGTTGTTTGGCTAATTTTTGTGAAGTCAGGCTGGAGAGGTACAAGGCACCATGAAATTTTATATGATGCAATGGCATATCTTCAGTGGAAGCCAACTCTTTGATTAAACCAATTTGTTGAATTAAACTTTCCTGAAGCATAGGGAAGGAAATATCCATCGGAATTCTCCCGAAGTTTGGGCGATCAGGATAGGAGGGGTGGGCACCTATCTTGACCTGATTTTTCTTTGCAAGTTTTATCGTTTTTATAATACTACGGGCATTACCTGTATGTCCGCCAGAAGCAATGTTACAACTTCCCAAATAAGGAATAATGGCATTGTCGTTAGGCATTCCTTCTCCCAAATCACAATTTAGTTCCACGTTCACGGTCATAGGTACAAGAATACGATGTATTTGTAACAAAATGTGCTATTTCGAGTCAGAATCCTTTGGGCCATATTGCAATTTATACTTTACCGCAACATTTTCCGTTTTCTTTTCGTCTTGAAGATAGAAATTAAGGTAAAAATTATGAAATATATAATCAGCTTATTGGTAATATCCCTTGGTGTTTTCTTTTCTTCCTGTAGCCCCGTAAGGGTCTTTTTGGAAAAAAATGAAGTAGCAAGTATTGATGCCTACAAAACATTTTATGTCATCAATCAATATTACGACAAGAATGCTTTTGAGTCTCCTGTTTTGGAAGAGAATCTGAAGCATAGGCTTTCTGAAGGGATGAGAGAGATGGGTTTTGAGCAGAATGAAACCAATCCTGACCTTATTGTAAGGTATAATACAAACCTTACTGATCGACAGAAAGAGGTTAATAATAGGTCAATGATGAGTCCCTATTCTGGATATGGCATGTACAGTCCTTATATGATGCCATTTGATGCAGGAAGGAGTTCGTACAGTGTTGAAAAATACGATATGGGGGAATTGGTTATAGATTTTATTGACACCAAGCAGGATAAGGTAGTGATGAGAATTAGTGCTGTTGGAGAGATAACCAAGCCCAAACAAAAAACGAAAAACCTTTTCACCTCCGTGGAGAAAATTCTAAAGGCTTTTTCTAAAAGTGTGGTATCTTAAATCCAGATTCAAAGGCGTGGTAAAATACCGTTAAGTAGCTCCTTTAGATCAGCATTTTGGAGGTATTGTTGCTAGAAAAATGGCAACAATACCACTAAAATGGTACTGTCATTATTTTCCTATTCCACGAGTTCTTTCCCGTGATTATTATTCTTGAAGCCCCTCAGACTTCTTTTTGCTTACTATTTGTTACCGACGAAAAAAGTCTCGCGAGTTTTGTTGTGGGGATTATCAAACGAAGAAAAATAGACCAAGTCTTACCTTCTATATTATATCTCTTCTATTTTTTAAACTTGACTGCGATAGATCTAAAATGGGTATTTCCGTTTTCAGTATAATATAAGAAAAACACCTATTTGTTAATTATAGCACCAGGTTATAGTTGGCTTTTAAAGTCTGGTAGACCATGTTTACCGGCAGTCCCATTACGTTATAGTAGGACCCTTTAATGTGGTCAATGCCTACCAATCCTATCCACTCCTGTATCCCATAGGCCCCGGCCTTATCGAATGGTTTGAATTGCCTGATATAATAGGAAATTTCCGCGCTGGATAGCTTTGAAAAACGCACCTCAGTTTGATCGCAAAATGTCAGTTTCTGATCTAAATCTGTTATACAAACACCTGTGGTTACCAGATGGGTTTTTCCATTGATTAAATCGAGCATTTCTATCGCTTCTTTTTCATCTTGGGGTTTGTTGAGGATGATATTACCTGCGATTACTATGGTGTCAGCTGTTATCAATACCTCGTCTTTTTTCAGATGTGGAAGAAAAGTATTGGCTTTTTTTTCCGCAAGATAGGAGGCTACTTCTCTTGGATATAAAGCTTCTGGGTAACTTTCATCTGTTTGCATAGTTTTCACCTCAAATTTCAATCCCAAGTCCTTTAGTAACTGTCGTCTTCTTGGTGAATTGGAAGATAGGATGATATTTTTATCGCTGATTAACATAATGGGATTCGTTTTTTTACTTGTCTTTTAAACCTAAAACTACGGTGAAATCGCAGGAAGCAATGATTTGCTGATTTTGATTGATTCCATCACGCAATAAATTGTCTATTGCTTTTTTTGTTTCAAAACCAGCTTTTATGGTTGTCATTTATTTCTTTATAATGCCTCAGTCCTATTCAGATCTCCTGTTTACCTCTAAAAGTAGCTCTTGCCAGGGCATCAATTTAGTCATCTTGGTTATATAAATAAGAAGCTTTGAAAACAGGAATTACCAAAAGTTGATGTTATTTTGTTGAATTCACTTAAAAACCTTATTTTTGAGCGTTTGTTACCCTATTTAATTAGTAATTTGTTAAACATCAAAGTAAATACACATTGGATATATTTGAAAAACTGAACACCAATCTCGGTCCTTTGGGCAAGCATTCCGAGTTATCAGAAGGATATTTCATGTTTCCAAAATTGGAAGGTGAGATAGCTCCTAGAATGAAATTTAAAGGAAAGGAAGTTTTGAATTGGAGTTTAAATAACTATTTGGGATTAGCGAATCAACCGGAAGTAAGGAAAGCAGATGCAGATGCTGCTACAAAATGGGGGGCAGCATACCCAATGGGTGCCAGAATGATGTCTGGTAATACGGATCTTCATGAGCAGCTTGAGAATGAGTTGGCCGAATTTGTTAGCAAAGAAAAAGCATACCTGCTTAATTACGGTTATCAGGGAATCATGAGTGTCATAGATTCACTGATCGATCGAAAAGACGTAATTGTCTATGATGGTGAATGCCATGCTTGTATTATAGATGCCTTGCGCATGCACATGGGAAAAAGATTTGTTTTCCCACACAATGACATAGAGAGCTGCGAAAAGCAACTTGTAAGAGCAGAGCGATTAAGTAAAGAAACCGGTGGTGGTATTTTGGTTATTACCGAGGGAGTATTTGGTATGACCGGGGATATGGGCAATTTGAAGGAAATTGTCAAACTTAAGGATAAATTTCAGTTTCGACTTTTGGTGGATGACGCACATGGCTTTGGGACCATGGGTAAAACTGGCGCTGGAAGCGGTGAGGAGCAAGGAGTTCAGGATCAAATAGATCTTTATTTCTCCACTTTTGCTAAGTCAATGGCAAGTATTGGCGCGTTTATTGCAGGAGATGCTAAGGTAATTCTTTACCTTAAATACAACATGCGTTCTCAGATATTTGCCAAAGCACTTCCTTTAATCATGGTTGAAGGGGCTTTGAAACGTTTGGACTTGTTGAAGAACAGGCCTGAATTTAAGGAGAACCTTTGGAAGATTGTTCATGCACTACAAAATGGATTAAAAGAAAAGGGGTTCAGTATTGGTACTACCAATTCTCCTGTAACACCTGTTGTTTTGAATGGAACAGTTGGCGAGGCAGCAACGTTAAGCAAGGATTTGAGAGAAAACTATAATATCTTTTGCTCGGTTGTCATTTATCCTGTTGTTCCAAAAGGAATGATTATATTGCGTTTAATCCCTACTGCGGTCCATAGTATTGAAGATGTAGTAGAAACAATTGCAGCTTTTGAGGCGATAAAAGAAAAATTAAACAGTGGGTATTATAAAACAACAGAATTAGCAGCATCTTTTGGTGAATAAAATCAGAAAATACTGCTTATACTGTAAATTTATAAAGTATTTAACTATATTGAATAAAAAAACAATTTCATCATCAACCTAAATAAACTTTTAATTATGAACAGATTTAATGAAATCAAAGATCTTATAATGTCTCTTGAAGCTGATTTTGACAAATTCTATGATAAGAAAAATCAAGCAGCGGGAACAAGGGTAAGAAAAGGCATGCAAGATTTGAAAAATATATCTCAGGATATTAGGAAAGAAGTTCAGGAGATCAAGAATACTTGATTTAAAGATTTAATAAAAAGGGGGACTTATTAATTTAAGTCCCCCTTTTTATTTTCTGTATTTTTTCAATGCGGATCTAAGAGGTAGTAAAGTAACGGTAGGCAGCTAATATGGGGTAGTATTTTGTAAGCCTTGTTGCGAAAAAGAAGCAACAAAATCATCAAAATAATGCGGTTTACATTTTCCTATGAAGAAATGTAAACCCTTAATAAATTAGATGGAGTTATAAAATAGAGCTTCCTGAACTTTCTCAGTAAGTGCTGAAAACACAAAAAAATAGTAACGATTGACTGATTTTAAAGTGATTTCATGACCTTATCGCTTACCTATTATCTATTTCAGGTTTAAATTTATTCCAAATGTGGAGAGTAAAATTGATTTGTATTGATTTTTCCAGCAGCGGATACTATTTTGTTTTTAAGTTCCTTTGAGGCTTTTAAGAGTGGAAGTCTAACATTACTTTCACAAATACCTAAATGTTCCATTAAACATTTCACACCTACAGGATTACTTTCTTCATACAATAGCGGATTAATATCAAGTAAACTAAAGGTTCCCTTTTTGGAATATTCCCCATTTCCATGAATGATAGCACCCATTATTTCAGGGTAGGCATTGGCGATCACTGAAATCACACCTTCCGCACCAATGCTTCTCATTGGAGTAGTGTTCATGTCATCACCTGATATCAAAAGAAAGTCCTCAGGTTTTCCATTGGCAATTCGCATACATTGCTCTAAGTCACCACTAGCTTCTTTAATTCCGACTATGTTTTTGTGTCTGGCCAATTCTAATGTTGTATCGGCACTTAAATTGGACATGGTTCTTCCCGGTACATTGTATAGGATTACCGGTACCGGACTCTTGTCTGCCAAAGCCTCATAATGTGCAATTATACCAGCTTGACTCGGCTTGTTGTAATAAGGACTGACGGATAGGAGACCAGCAATTTCCGAAAAATCAATGGTATCCAAAGCAGATAAAATCCCTGCTGTATTGTTGCCTCCAAGACCATAGACAATGGGAACTCTTGAGCGATTAATCTTTTTGGTGAAAGACAAAACCTCTATTTTTTCTTCTTCAGAAAGTGTGGCTGACTCACCTGTAGTACCTTGAACTACCAGATAATCAACATTGCCCAGAATTACATGCTCAATAACACTTTCCAAAGCAGGGTAATCAATTGCTCCATCTGCTTTAAAAGGAGTTACTAACGCTACTCCGGTACCTGTAAACTTTTTCATTTTAATTGATCTGCTTTAAATATTTTATCAACAGTGCTGTTCCTGATTGAATATCATTTTCTTCATTATTTAACATTAAGTCCAAGTAGGGCTCTGTTTCTTCATTATAAAAGCCCATGCTATAAGATGCCGACTGTAATTGTAGTAAAAATAAGGTGAAGTAATTCAGCCTTTCAGGAGTAAAAATAATTAAATCTGGTGTAAGGGAAAGCAATTGAATTAGTTTTTCTCTGGGTTTACCAAATAAAGTAAAATCTTTATAAGAAAAAGCCTGTTCATCTACTGATTTTTCGTCATAATAATTCCCCATTACCGTGATGTCAATACCCAAGTCGGAATGAATGATCTCAGTAATCGCTTCAATTTCTTTCTTATTGCTGGCTATTATAGATATGGTCTTTATGTTTGCTGTATTTAATAAGATGGATTTTTGGGTCAGCTTCTTCTTTGGATTTTCCAAAGTACTTTTTACGTAATATTCCCTTATCCATTTCATCTGTTCTTATTTTATTTCTCTATTTTTTTGCACACATTTCCAAAAAAGATTCCTCTGAAATCAATGGAATTTTTAGCTTTTCGGCCTTTTCCTTCTTGCTAGGGCCCATTTCTTCTCCTTCGATGATAAAATCAAGGTTTCTAGAAACAGACTTGGAATAAGTGCCCCCATGAGCAGCTACAAAATTCATTATCTCATCTCTTTTAAAATGATTTAACCGACCTGAAGCTAGTATTTTCTTACCCTCCAAAATTGTACTTTCCAGTCTGGTTTCTTCTGCTGAAAGTTGAAATTGTAGGCCTTTTTCTTTTAGCTTATCGATGATTCTCCTGTTTTTCTCTTTGGAGAAAAACAATCCAATACTTTGCACCAAAATGTCACCAACGCCATTGATTTCAAGCAACGCTTCTGAATTGGCTTTTTTCAGGCTTTCAATGTTTTGAAAGTGTTTGGCCAACAATATAGCCGTATTTTCACCAATATTCCTGATTCCCAGCCCAAATAATACTTTCGGAAAAGGTTGATCTATTGATTTCGCGATACCTTCCAACATGTTTTTTATGACCCCTTCCTGAAAAGTATTTCCTTTCAACTTATTGATTTGATCTGCACCAACACTAATTAAGTCAACGGAATTGATTAATATTTCATGTACACTGTTCTTATTTCTAGTAATCGCTTTTAATTCTTCCAAGCTTCCTTTACAACCACCCAAAATATACAATACATAGGTAACGGGAACAAAATCCTCCAATAAATCAAATTGGCCACTGTCCAGAAGGGAATCTAGCTTTTCTATTGCTTCAATATTAGATTTGTTTTTTTTACCTTTATTTTTTACAAATTTTTTAAATTCAGCGACTTTTTGATGCAGACTGTAGGCATCATGTGAAGCAATAAACTCATCAATTTCCTTTAGTGTTAGCTGTTGTGTTAATGAATACAGTGCCTTCTTTAAGCTTACGTATAAATACCCTTCACCACTTTTGGAATATTGCTCATCCGATATTTCCAGTCCCAGCAATTCCTCTTTTATTTCAGGCAAATAATAAAGGTCTGAAAGGTCTTTTACATATCCCTGTTGGATCAATGCCCGGAGTCTTTCTGTACCCAAGGAATCGATATCCATGGCTCTTTTGGAAACAAAGTGCTCAATTCTCCCCAAAACCTGGGGTGGACAAGCTTCATCATTGGGGCAAAAATGTTTTGCTTCACCTTCATTTCTTTCCAACAACGTACCGCATTCTGGGCAATACTCAATATACACAATTGCCTTACTGCCAGCTATTCTTCGGTTCATCACCACCCCGGTAATCTTAGGGATAATCTCCCCTCCCTTTTCTACATTCACAGTATCTCCTTCATGAAGATCTAGTCGCTCAATTTCATTGGCATTGTGCAAGGAAGCCCTTTTCACAGTGGTTCCAGCCAAGGAAACAGGGGATAAATTCGCTACTGGGGTTATCGCCCCGGTTCTGCCTACCTGATATTGGATAGACAAAAGCGTAGCTTCAGCACTTTCTGCCTGGTACTTAAATGCAATGGCCCATTTTGGAATTTTGGCGGTATAACCCAATTCTTCTTGCTGGCGATAATCATTTACTTTTATTACTACACCATCCGTTTCTACATCTAAATGATGTCTCTTTTCCCGCCAATCCTCTATATATTCCAATACCTCTTCCAGGTTTTGGCAGTTTTTGTAGGTAGAATAAACATTAAATCCCCACTTTTCAAGAAGTTGAATGGACTCCCCGTGTTGCCTTATATCAATGTCATCAGCTATCAATTGGTACAGATAACAATTCAACCTCCGCTTTGCGACTACTGAGGAGTCTTGCATTTTAAGGGTTCCAGACGCCGTATTTCTAGGGTTGGCCAATAGGCTTTCTCCATTCTCAAGCCTTTCAGCATTGATTTTTTCAAAACCATGCTTGGAAAGAATGATTTCTCCCCTTGCCTCAAAATAGCGGGGAAGGTCTTCCTGACCTTTAATGACCAAAGGAATGGTCCGAATTGTTTTCACATTCTCAGTGACATCATCCCCTTTGTATCCGTCTCCTCGAGTGACTGCCCTAGTTAATGCTCCATTTTCATAAACCAGACTGATGGCTACCCCATCAAACTTTAATTCACAAAAATAATTGTAATTCCTATGTTCAAGACCTTTGGCTACTCTTTCGTCAAAAGCAATTAACTCTTCCTTTGAGTAAGTATTGCCAAGAGAAAGCATTCTAACAGAATGCGCTACTGTCTCAAAGTTTTTGGTGATTGTTCCACCTACTCGTTGTGTAGGGCTGTCTGCCTTTTTTAAATCGGGGTATTCATTTTCCAATTGAACGAGCCTGCTCAATAACTGATCAAAATCAAAATCACTAATTTCTGAATTGTCCTCCTGATAATATAGGTGATTGTAATGATTGATCTGTTTCGTCAACTCATCGATTTGCTTTTCTGCTTCTTGTGTACTTCCTCTTTTCATTTAAAAAATGATCTCAATTTCTGCCTCCAAATGTACTGTTTTTGATTATAAAATAGTGACATTGGCCTTAAATAAAACCTTGTTTTTATGCCCTAAAGTTGCTTTTTCCAAGCAAGCCATTACTCTTCCTCAAATGCTTTTTTAATTTCATCTGACGTCATCGTTAATTTTTGTTTGCACACTTTTACCAAATCACTGGCTTCTTTAACCATTTTAGTTAACTCATCCATTCCTTGTTCACCCTCCTCAAGCTGCTTGACCAAGTGATCCAATCTGGAAATGGCTTCATCGTAGCTTAAGTTATCCTTTTTGTTTTTCATTTGTCTCTAATTTATTGATAAGAGAAGTTATTTTATCCATTTTATTGTAAGTAACCAACTCATCACCGATTTTAAGCTTTTGCTTATTAATAGGAATTCCGTCCTTTTCTGTTCTAGTATAACCCCGTTGCAGTAGGGTTTGTGGATTTAACCGGTCAATTGTTTTTTCATACTGCCCCAACCTATCTTCTGACTGTTTTAGCTTTCGGTCAATGATTTTTCTAAGGTTTTGCTCAAGATGTTCACACTTGATGTTTTCCTTTTCTGTCCTGTAAAGAGAAACCCGCCTTGCCTGTTGCGCATAGCGCTCAAGGGATAAGTTGTTTTCGTTTAATTTCTGTCGAAAAAGATTGGTTATCAAGTGGGTTTTGTCCGATAGTCCTGCCTCTTCTGACTTTAATCTTGCCTGTGTGCGCCTTTCGATTGCTACCAGGTTGCGATGCAGGCTGTCTTCAAACTCCCTGAAACCGGACAAGATGAAACTTGCAACGGCAGTAGGTGTTTTTAGCTGGGTATGAGCGACAAGGTCTGCAATGGATTCGTCTCTCTCGTGTCCTATTCCTGTCACTACCGGCAGACTGGCATTGGCAATGGTTTTCGCTAATTCATAATCATCAAAGCAATCCAAGTCTGTTTGAGCACCACCGCCGCGGACAATGACCAAAAGGTCAAATTTTTCCTCTACCAATAAATCCTCAATTTGTTTGATTGCTTGAATTATTTGAGGTACAGCATCTTTTCCTTGCATGGTGGCTTGAAAAAGTTGATAATGGATTTTGTACCTCTGCGGATTCTGATCCAATTGATTGATGAAATCCCCATATCCTGCAGCTGTCACTGAACTTATGATGGCTATTTTTTGACTTACTACGGGCAATACATATTGCCTGTTTAGGTCTATTAATCCTTCGTTCGTAAGCCTACTGATAATTTCTTGCCGTTTTCTGGCCCTTTCGCCTAAGGTGAAATTTGGGTCTATGTCTTTGATTACCAAACTTATGCCGTACAACTCATGAAACTGAACACTTACCAGTGCCATGATATTCATGCCTCCTTTAAGGGCTGTTCCAGTTGTACTTTCAAATTTTCTTGAAATAGATTGATAGGTGTAGGACCAGATATTCCCTCGGATTTTAGCTAAAATATTTCCCTCCGATTTTTCTATCAAGTCCAGGTAAGCATGTCCTCTTACACCAGCCCTTAACTCACCTATTTCTGCAATGACCCAATAGGTAGGGGCGAGGTGACTATCTAAAGTACTTTTGATCAACTCGTTTAGTGAAAGAAGGGATATAGCTTGCTGCTGCATCCTACAAATTAACAAAAAATATGCTTAAAAGGGGGACATTTTTCACTTCATTTACCTCAGGATAATCCTGATTCGACTATTGACTAAGCAATGGGGAATAGGGGTTTATTGGGTTTGATTTTGTCAGCATTGTTGCAAAAAAGACAACGTTGTCTCTAAAATCGTGCTGTTTTCCTTTATTTTTCACGGGTTTAGACCTGTGGCTTTAAACATTGAAGCCCATCAGGCTTATACCGATCATTTTTAACCAAGGTTTGAAGACTTGGACAGACTATTTTTAATTGAACAAGTAGATAAGTATACTTAAAAAAAGGTATACAAAGGAAGGCCAAATAAAGGGAGCTAATCCTCTATTTGGCCTTTAAACCTTACCTTTTGGTTTAGGTTATCAAATAACCTCTTTAAATCTTATAGCGTCGGTTGGAATTACTTACTACGTTCTTCCGATCTCGATTCTCTTTGTTTTCTTTGCATCCTATAGACATGGCGCGTAAAATCCCTGTTGATTTCATTTAATTTCAAGGCCTGCAATGGACTAAGGGCATCCGCTATTTTTCTTAAAAAAACTTTCTCGGTAATCATAAGGTTTTCCTGAATCCCAAACCTTTTTTCCATTAACGCCTTTGCCTGGGAATTTGAAATTTCTTCATCACCTATTTTAGAAATGCCGCGCATTTCGCGCATCATTGTGTTTCGTTTATCATTGAACTCATTATAAAGTGGCCAGAATTTCTCAGCTTGCTCTGGACTAAGGGACAATCGGTTGGTAATGAAGGCTACCCTTGCCGCTTCCAGTTTTTCTTTGTCTACCTCACGGTTTCTCTGAGCGTACCCTGAAACCGATAGTATTGTTAATAAGAAAACAATTGCTAAATTTTTCATATTAATAAAATATTTCATTCTCCAATAAACCTTCAGTCACCCATGTCTGATTGCTCCACTCTTCTTCCGTGATATCATCTAAGAGTTCGTTCGGATTTTCAGCCAATAACAATACATCTTCTACATTCCATACGCCGGACTCGATGTAATATTCTACCTCTTCATTTAATTCTACCTGATAACTGATTGAAGAGGTCACCGTTTCACTGCCATTAAACAAAAAGAATCCAATTACCACTACTGCAGCTGCGGCCATACCACTGAGATAGTAATGCAAAGCTTTTGGTTTCCGCTTTTCAAGAATTTGATCCGGTAGATTTTCAAAATAATTTTCCGGAGTTTTGAATATATTCTTCTTTGGGAATTTTTCCATACTGGTGTTTGACTGTTCTTTTGGCAATAGGTTTAATCCTTGCTCAGATAATCTTCAATCTTTTTGACAGCATGATGATATCCTGCCTTTAGACTCCCCACGCTTGTTTCAGTGATTTTGCTCATTTCCTCATAGGGTAATTCATCAAAATACCTAAGGTTAAAAATCAAACGCTGCTTTGTAGGTAGTTTTAAAATGGCCTTTTGAAGTTTTTTCTCTATTTCATTGCCATCCATCAGCGGCGATTGATCTACATAGTTCTCCATCTTTTCGTGATAATCTTCGATCGGAATAGATAACTTTCTTTTTCTCTTTTCGATAAAATTTAAGCTTTCATTGACTGCAATACGGTAAATCCACGTAAAGAGCGAGGATTTTTGATTGAACTTATCAATGTTTTTGAAAGCTTTTATAAATGTGTTCTGGACGACGTCATTTGCATCCTCATGTATGATTACCATTTTTCTAACGATACTATAAACATTCCTCTGGTAAGTTTCTACCAATATCCTAAAACCCTTGTCACGGGTTTTTGAGAAATTGATCATTGCCAGAAGTTCGGCATCGTTTTTTGGTTCCATTCATGTCTTTGACTTTAATTTAATCAATTGGTTTAATTGTAGCCTTCTTTTTTGTTAAATTATCTATGTAGTAAGAGAATTCCCTCTCAAAAAGTCGCCAATGTCCATTTTCTTCTTGCCTTCCATTTGTAGATTCAAGATGGACAATACACCTTCTCCTGTCTGAAAATGAACATAGGTTTTGTTGTCCGTTTCAAAAGAACCTGCCTCTGCAGTGGTACTGCCTGTTGCAAGTACTTCAGATTTGAAGATTTTACAGGTCTTAGTGTTGATTTGGCAATAGGCACCTGGGTAGGGTGAAAGGCCTCGGATAAGGTTATGAATTGCAACTGCCGATTGGTTCCAGTTGATTTCACCTGTTTCCTTGAATATTTTTGGAGCATGATTCATGGCTTTACGCTCATCCTGCACCTTGGGTTGAATTTCATCCTTCGCGATAGCATCTAAAGTTTTCACTACCAACTTCGATCCTTTCTGCATTAATTTTTCGTACAAATCCCCCAAATTGTCTTCTGGTAGAATGGGTACTTCCTCCTGAAATAAAACACTCCCAGTGTCGATTTCGTGCTTTAAAAAGAAGGTAGTCACTCCTGTTTTGGTTTCTCCATTGATTATGGCCCAGTTGATAGGTGCAGCACCTCGATAATCAGGTAAAAGTGAAGCGTGAAGGTTGAAAGTACCCATAGTGGGCATGGACCAAACCACTTCAGGTAGCATCCTGAAGGCAACGACGACTTGAAGATCTGCCTGATAGGATTTGAGGGTTTCTATAAAGTCTGGATGTTTCAGATTGGGAGGTTGGAGTACGGGAATATCATGCTTGACGGCACAATCCTTAACTGGGGAGCTTTTTGGCTTTCTTCCCCTGCCTTGTAATTTGTCCTGAGCCGTGATCACGGCAATTATATTATAGCCATTTTCAATTAAGGCTTCCAAAGGGGCTACCGCAAATTCCGGCGTACCCATAAATAGGATCTTTAAGTCTTTTTTTTCCATTGTTTTATTCATAGATCAGGTATTGCTTTCTTTTTGCTTTGTAAGTGTCTAGTTCCTGCTGCCAGGCGGACCTGATGCTTGCTTCTGACTCTCCAGCTAAGATTGATTTTCTTAACTGATCAGAGCCAGCAAGCTTGTCAAAAAACGCATTGAAAAAAGCCGCTCCTTTATTGGCTATTTGGTATGTCTCCAATAGGTAAGACAGCGTGAACTGGTGGGAGAGGGGTTCTTCCCTTAAATCCTTGCCATAGCAAAGTTTATCTTGCTGTGGTGGATACTTGGACATGCCTTCGATGCTTACGGGAGTAAAAGTAAAATCTCCAAATTTGGGATCAGGATATCCATACACCTGAAAAGGAAATAGCGTACCTCTTCCTAGACTTACGTCCGTACCCTCGAAAAAACAAAGCGAGGGGTACAAGCGGATAGCAACATCATTTGGTAAATTTGGAGAAGGTTTTACAGGCAAGGAATAGTGATTTTCATGTTTCCAGTGCGCTACAGGGACTATTTCTAAGGGAGCCTTTACGCCGTCTTTTAACCAGCCCTCTCCATTGATCATTTGGGCCAGCTCACCAACGGTAAGGCCATGGACAATAGGAATAGGATGCATCCCAACAAAGCTTTCATACCCTTTTTGCAAGACCGGGCCATCTATATAGTCCCCATTGGGGTTGGGTCTGTCAAATACCATCAGCGTTTTATTTTGTTCCGCACAAGCTTCCATCAAATAATGTAAGGTGCTGATAAAAGTATAAAAGCGAATCCCAACATCCTGAAGGTCAAAAATAACGATGTCCACATCAGCGAGCGCCTCTCGGGAAGGTTTTTTTGACTTTCCATAAAGAGAAACCAATGGCAGGCCGGTTTTAGGGTCAACGGTATTGTCCACTTTTTCGCCAGCATCTGCATCTCCCCTGAAACCATGCTCAGGAACAAAAACTTTCTTGACCACAATTCCCTGATCTAACAGAAAATCTACCAGGTGTAAATTGTCCTTAGACGTCAGAATACTGGTTTGGTTAACCGCCAAAGCCACTCTTTTTCCTTTCAGTTTGGGTAAATAGACATCCGGTCGGTCAGCACCTGGTAGAATCATTTGGGGTGTTGCTATAGCGACTGATTTTTCTATGGAACGGCTGCCATTGTCCGGCTTACTCTTACAAAAAGTCATGTTGCCAAACAAAAAAGCCAAGATAAGTATTAATTTAAGGTGCTTCATGTTAATTTGCGTTTCGGTTAACAAAATAAACGACTTCATTGAACCTTTCCTACTTCATTGCAAAAAGAATCAGTTTTAAAAAGACGGGAGGTTTCACCGGAACCATCCATCGGATTGCTGTAGCCAGTATTGCCCTGGGACTCTCTATTATGATCATTTCCTTTTTGATTCTAGGAGGTTTTCAATCTGTTATTTCCAATAAGGTGTTTTCCTTTACGGGACATTATCAGGTCAATCGCTTTGTGATGAGTCAATCCCTTGAGGATTCTCCCACAAGCACCAACAGTGACTTTTACACCAATTACCGAGATAAGGACGATATCCAACATGTTCAGGTTTTTGCCAATAAACCAGGCCTTATCAAAGGTGAGGAGGAGGTAGAAGGAGTCATGATGAAAGGGGTGGGGCGTGATTTTGACAGCTTGGCCTTTAAGCCATCGCTGGTAAAAGGGCGGTTTATTCAATTTGGAGAATTGGGCACCTCTTCCAATGAGATTGTGGTCAGCACCAAAATCGCCAGAAAAATGCTTCTGGACGTAGGCAGTAAGGTCACCATGTACTTTGTACAAGATCCTCCCCGGTTCAGAAGGTTGGAAGTGGTGGGTTTGTATGAAACCTTTCTGGAGGATTTTGATGACAAATTCATTCTGGGTGACATTCGTGTTATTCAGGTGCTGAATAATTGGGACGAGGACAAGGTGGGAGGCTTTGAGGTCTTTTTAAAAGATCCTGAAAAAATTGATCTTTATGAAGATGAGTTGTATGAAAGTATAGATTATGACCTAAGGCTTACCAAAGTAACCGATAAATTTATTCAGATTTTTGACTGGCTGGAATTGTTAAATAACAATGTCTACGTTTTTTTGGCATTGATCCTATTCGTTGCTTCTTTTAATATGGTGTCCATTCTCTTTATCCTGATTATGGAGCGCACATCTATGATAGGCTTGTTGAAAGCATTGGGCAGTACCAATCAACAGATCAGGAATATTTTTATCTGGAATGGGATCCGCATTATCGGTAGAGGAATGTTGTTGGGTAATTTGATTGGCTTGGGCTTTGGCCTGATCCAACAAACCACGCGTCTTTTAAAACTTGATGCGGAAAATTACTACATGAGTTATGTGCCTATTGTTTGGGACTGGCCTATCATTCTGGGATTAAATGTCTTGATATTGGTGATTACTACAGTTGTATTGTTTATTCCTGCAGTGATTATCAGTAACGTAAACCCAATCAAATCTATTAAATTTGATTAATAGGTTTAGGTTTTATAAAGATGCTCTTTACTTTCATGTGAATCACGCCGAGGATCGCCTCTCTAAAAATATGCTTGGACATTTTTGAAGTTCCTCTTGTACGATCGGTAAAAATGATAGGTACCTCCAGGATATCAAAACCCATTTTCCAGGCTGTAAATTTCATTTCTATCTGAAAAGCATAGCCTATAAATTTGACCTTGTCCAATGGAATCGCCTCGAGTACTTTTCTATGGTAGCAGACAAAACCCGCCGTAGTGTCTTTGATGGGCATTCTGGTAATGAACTGCACATACTTGCTGGCAAAAAAGGACATTAACACCCTACCCATAGGCCAGTTAACCACGTTTACGCCGGACACATACCTCGATCCAATTACCATGTCATGATTGCCTTTAACGGCAGCAGTATATAAAACACTTAGGTCTTGTGGATTGTGAGAGAAGTCCGCATCCATCTCAAAGATGTACTCATAACCTTCTTTTAAGGCATAAGCAAAGCCTTCAAGGTAAGCAGTGCCCAATCCCAGTTTCCCTTTCCTTACGATAAGGGAAAGGCGCTCTGAATAGATCTCCTGCATTTGCTTTACCAATTTGGAAGTCCCATCAGGAGAATTGTCATCTATGACCAACAAATCAAAGTCTTCTGGCAAGGCCATAACTTCGACGATGAGATCCTGGATATTCTCCATCTCATTAAATGTGGGGACGATGATGAGTTTACTGCTTTTCATATTTAAGAATACAAAAGTATAATTTAATACCGAATATACTTCTGAGAACTGAAAAATTTGAAAAACAGTAAGGGTTAAAGAATGTAAAATAGAATTGTTGAATACGGTTTACTATCGGCTAATGGTGCAATCAGATTGGTGGTCTTTGGCAAAAGCATTGCCATTTAGGGCAGCTGTTTCCAAATCAAAGCAGGATTGTCCTGGGTTTTTGTCCATTAAGCAAACGGCCCTTCTTGCCAATGCGCCATAATGTTTTGGCTCAAGGTCCAGTACCTTATCAAAGTCTTCTATTGCCCAGTCTTTGTACCCAAACTTCATAAGTGCAAAACCTCTGTTATAGAGGGCACCAACATTGTTTGGTTCCAGGTCGATGTATTTGTTAAAGGACACGATCACGCCCAAACCATCTCCAGCATACCCCATAGCGATTCCTTTGTAATAATGGGGGCTTGGTTCTTCAGGTTTGAGATAAATGGCCAAATTTAAAAATTCAATGGCACTTTTATAGCGTTCATTCTTAATCATTGCCCTGGATAGGAACAATAGGATATCATAATCTTCAGGCTCAATCATGGCTGCAAACAGTAAATTTTTTTCAGCTTCCTTAAAATCTTCTCGGTCCCAGGCGATTTTTGCGATACCGGCATAAGCATATGCATATTGGGGATTTAGGACAATGATTTTTTTGTAATCTGCCAACGCATCAGCATATTTCCCCATCTCCTCATAGGATCTGGCTCGAAGGTGTAAAGTCTTAACGTCTGTAATGCTGACAAAAAGCACTTTGCTAAACTCTTCTACTGCTTCCTCATAAGCGCCACTGTTGTAAAGTTGTTCGCCGGTTTTGAAATCCCCAAAACAACCTGTCAGTAAAAAGCAGGACATAACTATTCTTAACTCCTTAAACCGCATCTTTTTATATCTATTAATTAATTAGTTTAATATAGTGGATTATTTTTATCCTCACAAATAATTTTGGGATTATTCAATTTAATTGTCTTGGAATATAGATTCTTCCTTTGCCAGCGCTTAAAGAAATCTTAGTGGAGCCCTCCCCGAGTTAAGGGAGTTTATAAGGCTTAAAGAATTGTTATCGGATTTTGTGTCTTAAGACTAACAAATAGTAGTCGCTAAAATTTTTCAATTACATTTCGTAACCCTTCTGTAGTCGGTAACTGAATATGCACCAAAAATGGTAATTAGGAATGCACCAAAAATGGGAACAGGAATGCACCATTTTGTAAATATAAGTTGGTTATTCTTGTTGTTCAAAGAAAGTTTT
>Ga0335398_10000497_pt1 | contig 69144 bp, 56 predicted proteins | sample BON03_FD_205742 | JGI IMG/M metagenome (GOLD analysis project Ga0335398, IMG submission 205742) | Freshwater microbial communities from Lake Bonney liftoff mats and glacier meltwater in Antarctica - BON-03 (spades assembly) (version 2) | ecosystem: Environmental > Aquatic > Freshwater > Ice >... | reverse complement strand
TTTCTGACGGGCATCTTTTTCGAATCCCAAGGGCGTGCGTCCTCGCTCATCAATGTAGCGACCAACACCGGGATTCCTTTTCCTTGGGAGACCCGGCCTTATTTGTTTCTTCGGCCCGAGCGGCTCCATTTTGACGGCAGTTCACTCTTTGTAGTCGGGGGGTTTGAGGTCAGTCAAGGGCCGAAGCGCATGGGGATCGCGGTCTATCCTCCCGAAGGGTTCAGCCGTTTCAGCCGGATCTCAATTGACGGATCAAGCGTCAATCTGCGGATGCTGGGCGACGCCGGCGAGACCTTTCAGATCGACCGGTCCACCGGCTTTGACCAGTGGGCTCCCGTTTCAACCAACACCGCTTGGGAAGGGATGATTGAATTGGGTCTTCCGGCGGAGGAGGGCGGGGGCTTTTATCGGGTGCAAAGCACTCAATAAGATCCGGTTTGGATTTGAGTCTCGATCCCGTTTCCTCAAGCATCGTCGTGATGCAGCGCAAATCACGAGCCGTGTTTCTTGATCGGGACGGGACGCTCAATGTTGAAAAAGAATACCTGAGCAATCCGGACCTGCTGGTGCTGTTTCCGGACGTGATCGGCGCGCTGACACAGCTCCAGAAAGCGGGTTACCTCTTGGTAGTTGTGACGAACCAGTCCGGGATCGGCCGCGGTTACTACACCGAGAGGGACATGCACCGGGTCAATGCTCGGTTGGTGGAGATGCTCATGTCATCGGGAATCAAGCTTGCAAAAATTTACTATGCGCCGGAAGCGCCCGAGGAACCCAGCCGTGGGAGGAAGCCATCGCCGCAATTCCTGCTGGATGCTCAAACAGAATTTTCAATCGATCTGGGCCGGAGCTTCATGATCGGAGACAAGATCAGCGACCTTGCTTGTGGATGGAATGCCGGCGTCCGCAAAAGCATTCTTGTCCGGACGGGTTATGGCGAGAAAACGGAGGCGGCCAATCCTGGGAAAATGGGTGACTCAAAAGTGGTGGATAGTTTGAACGACGCGGTGGATTTTATCCTGTCAGAATCATGAAATTTGAGTGCGAACATTTCGGGCTGGCGGCGGATGATCCGCTGGCGTTACGCGACTGGTACGTCGACGTATTGAGTGCGGAGACCTTGCTGCGGCTGGCGGACGAACCTCCGGCATTTCTGATCCGGTTGCGTGACGGTCTGCTGATCGAAATCTATCAGGCTGATTTCTCGTTGAAGGAAACATCCGACAACAAGTTGCGCGGATGGCGGCATTTAGCCCTTCGGGTGGACGATCTGAGCGTGGCGAAGGCGGAGCTGGAAGCCCGGGGGGTGACGTTCCATGAAAACGCAAAACCCGCCGGCGGTGGCGGGCGGGTTTTGTTCTTTCGAGATTTGGAGGGCAACCTGTTCCACTTGGTGGAACGCCCCGCCGACTTTTCCGTCAGCTGAGAATCCGGCGGCCTTCGTCGAGGAAGATGCCTTGGAAATTCATTTCAAGCGCCTGCGGGTTCGAAGCCTTTGCCAGCGCGGCTTCCTTGGTGATCTTGTCGGCCTTCACCAGTTCGAACAGGTGCTGGTTGAAATTCAGCATGCCGTCATCCGTGCCGGTTTCGATGGCGGCATTAAGTTTGTCCAACCTGTTCTCTTCGATAAGTTTCCGGACCATTGGACTGTTCAGCATGATTTCCTGGGCGGGCAACACCCCGCCGTCAATGGTTGGAACCATTCGCTGGCAGATGACCGCGCGGAGTGTCGCGGCAAGCTGTCTGCGAACCTGCTCGCGTTCCTCGGCTTTGAAAAATTCCAGAATGCGGCTGACAGCCTGGGAGGCGGTCGTGGTGTGGATCGTGGAGATGACCAGATGGCCGGTGTCAGCCGAGTTGATGGCGGCAGAAACGGAGATGTCATCCCGCATCTCGCCGATCATGATGATGTCGGGATCCTGCCGCAGGATGTGACGCAACCCGTGCGAGAATGAACCGGTATCGAGCCCGATCTCGCGTTGTTCGATGACGCTCTGGTTGTCTTCAAAAACAAACTCGATCGGGTCTTCCAGCGTGATGATATGTTTTTTCTGATTGGCGTTAATGTGCTCAATCATCGCCGCGAGTGTGGTTGATTTACCACTGCCGGTCGCGCCGGAAACCAGCACGATGCCGCGATGTGATTCGGCAATGCTTCTCAGTTGCGGCAATAGTCCGAGATCTTCAAACGAGGGGACGTCATTTTTCACGTGACGCATCGCCAGACAAAAGCTGCCACGCTGCTGAAACAGGTTTGTCCGAAAACGTCCGACGCCTTCAAAGTAGTAGGAGAAGTCCGCCTCATGTTCTTCGTCCAGCCGTTTGCGACTGTGCGGCGGGACAACTTCTTTGACGACTTTGTCCATCCATGCCGCTTCCGGAACCGGGCACTCGATCGCAACGAGCTCCCCGTTGATTCTGAAAATGACCGGACTGCCGATTTTGACGTGAATGTCAGAGGCCCCACCTTCGACAGCCGTCCGCAGGATGCGGTGAAAAAGTTCCATTTGATTTTCTGAAAAACGGGCGGGTGGCTTAGAGCGAGGCGAAGGTAAAGGTGTCGAGCTGTTGCTGATGCTGCGGGGACATGCCGGTGAAGACCATCGCGATTTGGAACCCCGTGTGCCGGTTGCCGGAGCAGGAAACCACCACGCCGTTGCAGGCCAGATGTTCGCCTTTGTTTTCCCTGAGATCCACTGTCATCTCCATCCAAACTGGGATGGACGAAGCGGATCGGAATTCAATGCCGTTCTTGCAGAAGAAGACCTGATCGGCCGCGAGATTCAGCAGGGTGGGGTCGGAGGAATCCGGATCGGTCGACCGGAGGGTGGATGGGTTGATTTTACTGGCGCTCATAGCAACGAAAAAAACGTATCACATTAAAAGATTTGGTCAATCGGGACTACCACTCAATTACGGCGGCACCCCAGGTCATCCCGGCCCCAAACACCACCAGCAAAACCAGGTCGCCACGTTGAATGATGCCTTCTTGAACGGCTTCGTCCAAAGCGATAGCGACGGATGCGGCAGAAGTATTACCATATTTGTGAAGGTTGACGAACACCTGCTCGGGTTTCACCCCCAGACGTTCGCCGACCGCATCGATAATTCTTCGATTCGCCTGATGGGGAACGACACATTTGATGTCAGAAATGCTCAACCGGCACCGGGCCAGAGCCTCATGGGCGGCAGAATTCATCGCGTTGATCGCGTTCTTGAAGGTTTCCTTGCCCTCCATGCGCAGGTAATGCATGCCGGCTTTGACGGATTCCGTGGTGGCTGGGCATCGACTCCCGCCGCCGGGCATGCTGAGAAGTTCGGCTTTTGATCCGTCCGCCCCCATGCAGGCCGCCAGCAATCCGTGTGAATTAGGACGGTTCTGGAGAATCGCCGCTCCCGCGCCATCGCCAAAAAGCACGCAGGTGTTGCGATCAGTCCAGTCGATGATGGAGGAAAGTTTTTCCGCGCCGATCACAAGCACCGTGTTGTAGGTGCGGGACATGATGAACTGCTGGCCGATTTCCAAAGCATAGATGAAACCGGAGCAAGCGGCCTCGACGTCAAATGCGGCAGCCCGCGATGCCCCGATTTTGGCCTGGATCAGCGCTGCCGTTGAGGGGAAAGTCATATCCGGCGTGATGGTCGCCACGATGATCAGATCAATCTGATCCGCCGTGATACCGGCGTTGTTCATCGCCCGGAGTGCCGCCTTGGTTCCTAAATCAGAGGTAAACTCGTTTTCTGCAGCGATCCGGCGTTCCTTGATGCCGGTGCGGGAAGTGATCCATTCGTCGGACGTATCGACCGTTTTTTCCAAATCGGCGTTGGTGACGATTCTCTCGGGGACGTACGATCCAACCGCAGTGATCGAACAGGTACGGCCAAGGAAACCGTGCTCTGCCCTTGGATTGTAGAGCTCCTGCCCATTGGATTTGGTGTCGCTCATGGTGTGTCGTTTTTTTCGGCGTCTTGGATGAGAGGTTTGATGACTTTGTCTGCGGCGTCCAGTTCGGCGGAGAACTTCTCCGTGATCCGATTCTTGACCGCTTCACAGGCTATTCGAATGGCGTTCATGATGGCGCGTTCATTCGCCGAACCGTGTGCTTTGATCACAACTCCGTCGATGCCCAAAATGGGCGCTCCGCCGTAGGCGTCGGGGTCCATCCGGTCCTTGATCGCGCCAAACGCGCTCTTGGCCAGCAGCGCACCCAACTGCCGTTTCGGGTTCTTTCCAAATTCCTGCTTCAAAAAACGAACCAGACATTTGGCAAAACTTTCAGCGGTTTTCAGGACGATGTTTCCAATGAACCCGTCGCACACAACGACGTCGACTTCATTGTTGAACAGCGCGTGTCCTTCGACATACCCAATGAAATTAATGTCCACCTTCCGGCACAGTCGGAGGGCAGCTTGAGTGAGTTCTGTGCCCTTGTTTTCTTCGGTGCCGTTGCAGAGCAAACCAACTCGAGGTGACGCGCATCCCAGCATTGTGCGGCTGTAAATACTGCCCATGACCGCGTACTGAACAAGGTGCAGTGGCTTCGCACCGATGTTTGCGCCGGAATCCAGTAGCACGAACTGGCTGCTGTCAGTTGGGATTACGGTCGGGATGCCGGGGCGATCAATTCCCTTGAGTGTCCGCAGGCGAATCGTGGAGGCCGCCAGAAGCCCCCCGGTGTTGCCGGGTGAAATGATCGCGTCCGCCTGCCCTTGCTTGACCAGATCAACCGCCCTGAGGACAGAGCAATCTTTCTTTTTCCGCAGACCTTCAACCGGTTTGTCGGTCATTTCCAGAACTTGGGTGGCGTTAACGACGCTCACCCGCGAGTTCCTCAAGCTAAAGCGCTTTATTGCGGGATTGATTTCCTCTTCTCTTCCGACCAGCAAGATCTGGTCAATCTTCCAGTCCTGATCCAACGCCAGCCGGGCGCCGTGCACGACAGTCTCGCAGCCATGGTCCCCACCCATGACATCCACGGCAATTCTCATAGCTGGTTCGAAGAGATACCGCTAAGACTGCAACAACCAAGGATAGATCAGGCGAGAGATTCGATGGTCACAGCTTGGCGACCACGATAAAATCCACATGACGGGCAGACCCGGTGCGAGACGTAGGGGGCGGCGCATTGCGGGCAGGTGTTCAGCTGCGGCAATGTTAGCACGCTGTTGTATGCACGGCGCATACGCTGCCTGCTTTTTGACGGTTTACGCTTTGGTACTGGCATAATCTCAGACTACAGTTTCAATTGATTTAGTTGGTCCCAGGGCGACTTTTTTTCACCGTCCGCCGACATGTCGACGGCGGGTTTAGGTTGTTTTGGAGCCAGCCCAGGGCAATCTTCCCGGCACAACGGATGTTGCGGAAAAGCGAGCACCATATCTTCGCGAATATAGGGCGTCAAGTCCACTGAACCCATATTTATGGGGACCTTTTCCTCACCGGTCGTCGGGAGATGACAGGCCCAATCTGGGAATTCCAGGGGGTATTCGACCGGTTTCATGCAGCGAACACATTCACAGTCGAGCACGAGGCGCAGTTTTCCCCGGACCAATACGGCATCGGGCAATGACTGGGCCGTCAGCTGATAGGTCAGCGGTTTTGCAAAATGAATGACTTCATCGGTGAAGTCGAATTCCAGTTCTTCAATCGAAAGTTCGCCGGCCAGTTCGGCGTCCTCGTCTTCGATATCCCGGAGATTGATAAGCAGAGCCATAATGATCAGGAGTTGAAGAATCGCTTCTTGAGTGTTGATTCGACTAGAGCGGGGACAAATGCGCCCACGTCGCCGCCGAGGCGCGCGATCTCCTTGACCATGCGCGAGCTCAGGAACGTGTAAGTGTCTTTTGGCATCATGAAAATGGTTTCGATTTTTTCGTCGAGTTTACGGTTCATGAGTGCGAGCTGAAATTCAAACTCGAAGTCGGACACCGCGCGGAGACCGCGGAGGATCGCCTGTCCCTCACGTTGTTTCACATAACTGACCAGCAGGCCGTCGAAGGAGTCGATCTCAACATTGGGAATGTCTTTAACCGCAACCCCGGCGAGGTCGACCCGTTCCTGCAGTGTGAACAGGGGTTGCTTGTTTTCGTTACTCGCCACGGCGACGATCACCTTATCGAATAGGCGGGCTGCACGATGAATGATGTCGAGGTGGCCGTTGGTCACTGGATCGAAACTGCCTGGGTAAATGACCGTCCGCATAACCGCAATGTATCAACTGAGCATCTCTTTGCTCAATGGAAATCATGAATCTGATTTCTCGGGCGATGGATCTGATTCGCGCCACGGGACTTCGTGGTGCGAAATCGGTGTCTGGATCCCTTTGACGGTGGTGGGAGGCTGCTTGACACAGCTGGCCGCCAGCGTCGGGTCGTGTTTTTGAAGTTCCAAGAAGGTGGCTTCGCCGATGAAAATCCGGCTGCGACCGGAAAGCCCTTCGAGTCGGCTGGCCAGATTCACATCGCCTCCAAACACGGTGTAGTTCGAAATGTGTTCCCGGGATCCCATCAACCCGACGGTGGTCATGCCAGTGTTGATTCCGGTCCCCAAGGTCAGAAGATCCAAAAGTGGGGTGTCCTTGCCCGACGCTTTTAACTGTTCATTTTCCTTGAACCGTTGCTGATTGAAATTGTAGATCGCGCGCTGGGCGTCGATCGCGGCGCGGACACATGAAACCGCGTGTTTTTCATTCGGAGTTGGGGCTCCCCAGAATGCCATGACACAGTCACCGATGTACTTGTCAAGGGTGCCGTCGTGCTTCTTGATCACGTCTGCGATGAGTGCGAGGTAGCTGTTGACCGTGGCGAGTACTTCGCTGGAGCTCTTGTCAAAATGCGCCTCGGCTTCCTCGCGTGATAGCTGATTCTCTCGAGCAAATTGTTCGGCCTTTGATTGCTTCGAATCCGTCATTTGGGTGAATCCGCGAATGTCCGCGAAGAACACCGTTATGTGACGGCGGGCGCCGACGAGGGAAAGTGTTTCGGTGCTCAGCAGTTCGTTCACGACGTTTGGTGAGACGATGCTTTTGAACACGTTCTTGACCCGCTTCTGTTCGGTTTCCTCGAACACAAGCCGAAATGTAACCAACGATATGTAGGGGAGGAACAGGCCTCCGGCAATGGGGGTCACCACCGGGAGCCAGATTTTCAGATGCACAAAGAACAGCAGTGCGACCGCAGCCAAGCCAGCGGCAATGCAGAGAATCCATAGTCCCGCATGAGTAGGTCGTGTTTTCAACGTGATCAGCGAGGCGAGGGAACTCAGCAACAGCACGAGCAACACCTCAAACGCGAGTCCGGGCTGGATGATGAAGCGATTCTTCAGGACCATGTTTGCAACGTTCAAGTGGGTGATGACCAGTGGCGTCTCAACAGAAACCGGCGTCGCCCCCAGATCGGTGACATTGTTCCCTTCCGCAAGGGAGCCCACCACGACAAGGCGGTTACTAAATGGTTTTTCGTTCGCGTCATCCGGCGGCGCGGGCGGGTTTGTCCCGGGCTCGCCGGCGTCCCCCAGTTCCTGGAACTGACGTTCAATGTCCGCTTCGATCACGGCGTCATACCGCATGGTGAGGATGCGGTCGTCATTCCAAGAAATATTCCAGTCGACGATCACGTCGCCGTGCCGGTCCAATGGAATGGTGACCGGCGAGCCTGATGCTGATCGGAACTGAATGCCATTGGTGGGGAATTCAGGTGCTTCCAGATCCAGGCCGAGCTCCTTGGCCGCGAGGACGATGCCCATGTGCCATCGGCGCTCGTTTGGATTCTCCGGATCGATGACAAATGGCTGGACTCTGCGCAATACCCCGTCGTGGTCTTTCTTTGTCGAGATGTGGGCGACTGCAGACGCGTTAGTTTCAAAAAGAGGGGCGGGTGAACTCTCTTTGCCGGCGGCCAAAACAACATTGCCTGCGTCACCCATTTCCTCGGCAAAAAAATCGTCGGAACTCACGGGTGGGCCACCGTCTACGGGAAAATGCTGGGGATCACTATAGCGGCGGTTCTTGAACAGGATGTCGAACGCGACGCCCTTCGCGCCTTGGACGCTGAGTTCCCGTACCAGCCGTGCATGGACCGATCGCGGGTAGGGAAAGTCGAGGGCGTAGTTCGTCCCCAAATACGCGACGGTGTTTTCATCGATATAAACAGCGGCCAGGTTGTTGGCGGGCGGCGTACCGGACTTGACGGATTGTCGCATTCTCCAATCAAAGGAGTCGAGTTCCAGTGAATCGAGGAAATTGCCGGAGACGAAGTAGGAAAAAACCGGGAGGAGGCAGGCGACCAAAACGGCGCAGGTGGCGATGATGAGTGACTTGTTCCGGGGGGATGAGGTCATCGGATGCGATTAAGAAGAGCAGAAAACGATGAGCATCTCAAGTCAAACAAAAAACCCGGAGCAACTACGGTTGCTCCGGGTAATGTGTTGGTTTTACAGGGTGTTGGCCGGGGATCAGTCCGCGTCGACCGGCTCATCTTCGGAGACCTTTGCCTCGTCACCGATCAGTTGGTTGCTCCAGTCCGTCGGTTGGCTAAATCCGGTGGGGACCGCCACGTTGTCGTCAGAGGTGCTCATTGCGGCGATCTCGCGGGAGTAGCTGTCAAATTCTGACTTGGTGATGGGGCGTTTGTTGCCCGGAGGAACGAATGCCTCGCCTGTCGAGACCGACTCCGAAAGAATGTTTGAGTCAGGGAGAATGTAGGCGACGTGACCCAGTCCACGGAGAATGAACAACGCGCACTTGTCAGTGATAACGTAGTCCGTGCCGCGAATGCCGGCAACACCAGCAGGAGTCTTGATTTCATAACGGGACGCGGCCGCAAGTTTACGAACACTGCCCATCAAGACACCTTTCTTGAGGTTGAGCTGCGTTTCGATGACGGCGTCTGCGCCGGTGTCCGTGTAGGTCAGTTTGTCAATCCCAACGGTGGAGTCTTCGGTGATGCGAATCGTCGGCCCGTTGATGCCCAGATAGACATCCACATGCGAATTCGCGGCCGTGGAAACAGTGGCACCGGCTTGAAGAGCGGTGCCCGCCTTCAGTGACAGCCATGCGCCGCCTCCTGTCGAATACTTTGCCGATCCTTCGACGGAGCGAACGTGGGCGGTTCCCTGTTTGGTGACTTGCGCGTTCGCCGTGCTGAGCGAGCAGGCAGTTGCCATCGCGATTCCAAAAACAGCCAGGTGATTCATTAAGCGTCCGGTATATTTCATATTCACTCCCAATTTTTTGATAGCGTATAAATCTGGTCCGCAGAGGTTATTCTCTGGAACGTTTTTGTCAATTGAAAATATTGGGACAGAAATGATTGCGAAGATGTTGCGTCAAATGGGGCCGGGCAGACTGCCCTCTGAAAACGGCTCGTCTGTTTGGAATGCTATTTGACCAGTGCGATGGCGTAGTCCCGGTTCAGTTTTGCGATGAAATCCAGACTGATTTCCTTCGGGCAAACCGCTTCGCATGAACCGGTTACCGTGCAGGCCCCAAATCCTTCTTGGTCCATACGCCAGACCATCTGTCGTGCGCGCCGATCTTTTTCAGGTTTCCCTTGTGGCAGAAGGTTCAAATGGGAAACTTTTGCCGCGACAAACAGCATGGCGCTGGCGTTTTTGCAGGCGGCGACACACGCGCCGCATCCGATGCAGGCGGCGGCGTCCATCGCCCGGTCTGCCGTGTCCTTCGAAATCGGAATGGCGTTCGCGTCCGGTGTTCCACCGGTTCGAACTGAAACAAACCCCCCGGATTGAATGATTCGCTCAAACGAAGTCCGGTCAACTACCAGATCGCGCAGGACGGGAAACGGTCGGGCGCGCCACGGTTCGACGGTGATTGTCTGTCCATCCTGGAAATTTCGCATGTGGAGCTGGCACGCAGTGGTGCCTTTGCGACCGCCGTGCGGGATTCCGTTGATTACCAGCGAGCAGGTACCGCAGATTCCTTCCCGGCAGTCGCTGTCAAATGCGATGGGCTCCTTTTTGGTTTCCGTCAGCCCCTCGTTCACTACATCCAGCATTTCCAGGAAACTCATGTCCTCGCTGATGCCATCCACCGGGTAGGTTTCAAAACGGCCTGCGTCGTCGGGATTGTCCTGCCGCCAGATTTTCAACGTAAGCTTTAAAGTTTTCGACATGGCTATTCCTTATTTGTAGCTGCGGGTGGACATTTTCACTTCGTCGTATTTCAGCTCTTCCTTGTGAAGCTCCGGTGGCGCGCCGGTTCCCTTCCATTCCCACGCGGCGACGTACGAGAACTTGTCATCATGACGCTTGGCCTCGCCCTCGTTGGTAAACCCGCTTTGAACTTCCAGGTCCGCCTGCGTGTATTGGTGCTCCGTTCGGAAATGCCCGCCGCAGCTCTCCTCCCGTTGAAGTGCGTCCGTGCAGAGCAGCTCGGCAAATTCCATGAAGTCGGCGACGCGCCCGCCGTACTCCAGCGCCTGGTTCAAATTGTCATCAGAACCGGGCACATTGACGTTATCCCAGAACTCCGCGCGAATCTCGGGAATCCGCTTCAAAGCTTCGGTAAGGCTTTCTTTGCTGCGGGCCATTCCGCAGTTTTCCCACACGATTTTGCCGAGTTCCCGGTGGAACGAGCGGACCGTTCGCTTGCCTTTGTTTTTCAAAAGCCGGCTGGTGACGCCGCGCACGTTTGCCTCCGCTTCCTTGAAGGAGTCGTGATCGGTCGACGGGCAATTCTTCTTCGTCGACGCGAAGTAATTTCCGATGGTGTAAGGAGCGACGAAATAACCGTCGGCAAGACCCTGCATGAGGGCGCTCGCGCCGAGGCGGTTGGCGCCGTGATCTGAGAAATTGGCTTCGCCGAGGACGAACAGGCCGGGGACGTTGCTCTGCAAATTGTAATCCACCCAAAGGCCGCCCATCGTGTAGTGAACCGCCGGGAAAATGCGCATCGGCCGCGAATAGGCGTTTTCACCGGTGATGCACTCATACATGTCGAACAGGTTGCCGTAGCGTTCCTTGATCTTGTCTTCGCCCACGCGTTTGATGGCGTCCTTAAAGTCCAGGTAAACGCCAAGCCCGGTGGGGCCGATCCCAAGACCGGCATCGCACGCTTCTTTGGCGGCGCGGCTCGCAATGTCACGCGGTGCGAGGTTGCCGAAACTGGGATACTTCCGCTCAAGATAATAATCGCGATCCGACTCCGGTATTTGCGAGGCCGGTTTGCCGCAGTCTTCTTTTTTCTTCGGCACCCAAACCCGGCCGTCGTTGCGGAGCGACTCGGACATGAGGGTCAATTTCGACTGATGATCGCCGCTGACCGGGATACACGTCGGATGAATCTGCGTGTAACAGGGATTGGCAAAAAACGCGCCGCGCTTGTGGGCGCGATAAGCGGCGGTGACATTGCACCCGACAGCATTCGTCGACAGGAAAAAAACGTTCCCATAACCACCGGTCGCCACGATTACCGCGTCGGCGGAATGACGTTCAATTTTCCCGTTCGTCATGTCTCGGGTGATGATGCCCTTCGCATGGCTGTCGACCAACACCAGATCAAGCATCTCCGTTCGGGGAAACATCTTCACGGTGCCCGCGCCGATCTGCCGGCTGAGCGCTGAATAGGCGCCGATCAAAAGTTGCTGGCCGGTCTGGCCGCGTGCGTAAAACGTGCGGCTGACCTGCGCGCCGCCAAACGAGCGATTATCCAGCAGACCACCGTATTCGCGGGCGAACGGAACGCCTTGGGCGACGCATTGATCGATGATGTTTACGCTGACTTGCGCGAGCCGGTAAACGTTTGCTTCGCGCGCCCGGAAATCACCGCCTTTGATTGTGTCGTAGAACAGGCGGAACACGCTGTCGCCGTCGTTCTGATAATTCTTTGCCGCATTGATTCCGCCCTGCGCGGCGATGGAGTGGGCGCGACGCGGGCTGTCCTGATAGCAAAAGCATTTCACGCCATAACCAAGTTCGGCGAGGGAGGCTGCCGCGCTCGCACCGGCGAGTCCCGAGCCGACGACGATGACTTCGAACTTCCGTTTGTTGGCGGGGTTCACAAGCTTCATGTCGAACTTGTGTTTGTCCCACTTTTGCGCGAGCGGTCCGGACGGAATGTTTGAATTGAGAGCCATGTTATTTCAAAGCGTCCTTGCCCAGACCGAGCAGGACTGCGGCGGGGATTGAGGCGTAGCCGATAAATATGATCACCGCGAAACCCGTCGCCAGCCTGTCAATCAGCGGTCCGCAGGATTTGTTTTTCAAGCCGAGCGACTGGAACATCGCGCTGACGCCGTGACTGAGGTGCAGGCAAAGCAGCCCCATCGCCACGATGTAAAAGATCGAGACGAGCGGATTGCTGAAGCCCGTGATCATCATGCGATACACGTCCTGATGCCCGTCGGCGGCGTGGAAAGTGGCGAAGTCCTGGCCGGTGAAGTTAATGGGGGCGACCTGAACCGTGAAATGCAGCAGGTGATACACAACGAACGCCGCGACGATCAGGCCGCTCATCATCATGGTTCGCGACGCGTAACTCGCGACCGTCGGATTCCAATTTGCATATTGGACCGGCCGCGCCGCCTTGTTGTCACGGCTCAACGTAATCGCGGACCAGATATGAATTCCGATGGTGGCGAGCAGGCCGATCCGCGCGCCCCAAAGCAGCAAAGGTTTGCTGTGCAGAAACGCGCCGTAGGCGTTGATCAAATCGGGCGGGCCGAAGATCTGCAGGTTGCCAGCGAGGTGTCCGATGACAAAGAGGACCAGTGCGGCGCCCGACAAGGCCATCAGATATTTGCGGCCCAGTGAAGAGCTGAATAAGGCATTCAATAGCTTCATGCGAATCACGCGAGCGGTGTGAATTTCGGTCCGGAAAATTCAGAACGAGTCAACGGTCGCTGATTCAGTATGTAGCGGTCAGGGGCGCCGCCCGTCAATGAATCCGCAAAACTATAAGCCCTGCTTCGGTCCGGGAATACCGGGGCTAATCCCGGACCGTCGGCCGATCAGTGCTCGGTTACCATCTCGACGAGGTCGTCCAGCGACGTAATTCTGCCGGGCTCTTGCGTGCCCAATCGGTCAATCAGTACCGCTTGAAAACCGGCCGCCCGCGCACCGCTGACGTCTTCAGAAACGCTGTCTCCCACGTGCAAAACGGATTCTGCGGGGACCCCCAGACTTCGGAGGGCGTGATCAAAAATGACGTTCGAAGGCTTGAGGAAATAGATCTCACAGGAGATCAGCATCGACTGAAAGTAGCCGCCCAAATTGAGGGCGTTCAGCAGCGGTCGGAGTCGTTCATCCCAGTTGGAAACGATGGCCAGCGGGATCCCTCGACTCGCCAGTTCTTCCAAGGTCGGGATCACGTCGCTGTAAAGCCTCCAATTCTCAGGTTTCGCGAATGCCCTGTAAAGGTCCGGGAAAAATGTTTCGCTCGGAGGTTTTGTCAGCAATCCTGTGAACGTGGCGTCAACCAACCGGCCCCACGCCTCATAGGAATAATCGAAATCGATGCGGTTTCTCCATGCCTTGATGAAACGATGGTTGAGTTCCGAGGCGTCCAGCGAGCGCTCGTTGTGTCTGAATGCGGCGCTGGCGTAGACATGCCCGACGGACGGCCATGGGTGTATCAATGTTCCCCCAACATCGAAAGTGATGGCTTTGATTCTTCTGTAGGGCATCGATCAGTCGGTGGACAAGGCTCGGTGCCAAGTTCACTAAATCCGCATCGAATCGCAATTCCTTTTTTGATCCATCAATCGCGCTCGGTACCTCCTGTTGAAGCGGCGATGGAACCGGCAATCGCCGAGGACGTTGTTCGTTTTCAGAATGTTGCCGAGAATAGAAAAATGCTGGAACTGATGTTTCTGCCATGTTACGGCGAACGGAAGAATTTCAAGTGACTGATCAATTGCCATGTTCATGTTGTTCGCGTCGCCGGTTTCTCGGTGCAGCCTTGGTGGCGCTGTTCCCGGGTTGGGTGGCGTTGGCTGATCGGGTTCACGTGGTCAAGAAAGGCGAGACCCTCAGCGGCCTTTCGCGAACCTACGGCGTTCGTCTGGGTGAAATCGCAACGGCCAACGAGCTTTCCACCAAGACGAAGATCAGGATCGGGCAAAAGCTGGTTATTCCTGCCAAAGCCGAGGGGAAGCCCGAAATCGAATCCAGCCTGAAAAGCAAATTGAACCGCACGACGGTGAAACGCAGCCAATGGAAGAACATCGTATATCACCACAGTGCGACGACGTCTGGAAACGTGAAAGGGATGGATGAGTATCACCGGGAGACGCGCCACATGGAGAACGGGCTCGCGTATCATTTTGTCATCGGCAACGGAAAAGGGATGCCCGACGGCGCGATCGTAGCCGGAAATCGGTGGCAGAAGCAGTTGCCGGGGGGGCATCTGGCGAGTGAGTCCCTCAATCGGATCAGTCTCGGAATTTGTCTGGTGGGTAATTTCGAGAAATCGCCGCCGACGCCGGCTCAGCTGAAGTCGTTGGCGGCGCTGACGAACTATCTGATGGCAAGATGTCGCCTGTCAGTGGCGGCGGTTAAAACGCATCAGCAGATCAATACAGTCTATACAGCGTGCCCGGGAAAGAAGTTTCCTGTGAATTCAGTCAAATTGATGCTGGATTAGCCCGAAATCAACGAGCTAGTCCAGTGTTTCAGCGCCGGGATCCGCTTATCTAACGTGTTGAAAAAAGGTAACATTTCTGTTTGACAACAGCATGTCAGAACAATAAAAACGTCCAGCTATTTAAGTTCTGACACAAAGGGTACGAATCTATATCTGGAACAGACAATTATGAACAAGATCATTGCCTCCACGGGGTTGGTTGCACTTAGTGCCGCAGGGTTGCAGGCGGCTTATGCACCTGGAATATCGGCTCAGGATTCTGCAAAAAGCTGGGATCTTCACGGCGGATTGCAGGGGTTCTATGACTCCAACCCGAACACGTCGCCTAGCGCTACCCGCCAGGAGAGCTGGGGAATTGGGGTTGATGTGGGCGTGGGGTACAATCTTCCGCTCGATCAGACTTTTTTTGGTGTCGATTTCACTTATGGGTTGAAATGGTATGATGCCCGGGATACTGGAAACACCGATCAGTCTGCGATCTTTAACCTGAAGCTGGATCACGCTTTTTCTGAGCGCTACGACGTCAGCGTGAAGGATTCGTTTGTCTATTCCAATGAGCCGACAGTGTTGGATGCTGGTGGTGCGATCAGCGCGCCGCTCCGGACGGACAGTGATGCCTACCGAAACCAAGCGAATGTCGATTTTGGGATGCAGTTCACTCCGAAGTGGGGGATGAATGTTGGCCTCGAAAACACCTTTTATCACTACATGCAGGGTGCTGGAGATGTTTCAAACAGCGTGCTTAACCCAAGTCGCTCTCAGTTATTGGATCGTTCGGCATCCTTGGTTCCGATCGACCTACGTTATACGGTCAATCCAAAGTTCGTCGGGTTATTCGGCTACCAGTATGGGCGCACGGACTATTTGAGCGACGATGTATACCTGACACCGTACTCAGTTGTGTCGGCTTCTCCGGATTGGCGTAACAGTCAGGCTAACTTTCTCTACCTCGGTGGTGAGTACAGCATTACCTCGCAGTTAAATGCGGCGCTCAAGGCTGGTGCGCAATATACCAAGTATGACAACTTGGACGACTTGGTCGGTGCCAGCGGGTTGGATGACTCTCAGACCACTCCTTACGTCGATCTGAGTTTGAGCTATTTATACAATCCGGGTAGTTTCGTCACCGGCGGTTACACCTACGGGTTGACGGCCACTGATGTTCAGGTCTTGGACAACAAGTCGAGTGTGTTTTACGTCGCATTGACGCACAGGATTACAGCCCGGGTTGATGTCAACTTGCTGTATCAATTCCAATACTCGACCTATAACGGGAATGGAAATATGCCGAATCCTGGTTCAAATCTTGGTAGCTATGAATCGTTCAACATGTTTGGGATCGATTTTAGCTACAAGATCAACGAGTATTTGAGCGCGCAGGTTGGCTACAAATACGACGATTTGGGCAGCGATACTCCTGGTCGGTCGTATAACCGGAACATTGGTTTCATGGGCCTGCGAGCCAATTACTGATCAGAATTTAATTCGTTTGATTTAGGGGGCTGAAGCCGTAAGATTCAGCCTCCTTTTTTTTGAGCATTATGGACGCATCCAAACCCGAAGAATCAAGTCAAAGCGCGCTGCACTTTTTGGATTACTGGCGGATTATCCGCATTCGTAAGACAGTTATTCTGGCGGTGTTCTTGTTGGTGGTGCTTACGACGACGGTTGTCACTTTTCTCCTTCCTGAATCCTATTCCAGTACTGTCGAGATCGAAGTCAAAAAGGATTTCAGTGATCTCGATAAATTGGGTGGCGGGGCAACGGTTCAGGGCTTCGATCCCTACTTCCTTCAAACGGAATTCAAAAAAATCCAGTCAAAAGTAGTTTTGTATCAGGTCATCAGCAACCTGAGTTTGGGTGATCATTATCAGAAAACGTATAACTTGGATGTGAAGCTGAAACCGGAGGAAACTTACCTCTACCTGATGAATCAGCTGGGAGTCAACCAGCAGAGAAACACCGAGTTGATCGAAATCACAGTGTTTGACCGCGATAAACTCAAAGCGATGGAAATCGCGAATGAAATCGCCGAAGTTTACAAGAACTGGCGAATGGACATGTCGAAAGCGCGATTCACTCAGGGATTTGAATCAATTTCCAATCGGCTGGATCAGGCCGAGTCCGAATTGGAAGTGAGTGAACTCGCGATCGAAAAATTAAGGAGTGATTTAAAAGTAACCGACACGGACATTCTGGCCGCGAGCAACGCGCAAACCCTGGAGATTCAACGAATCCAGCAGTTCCGGGATCAGTATACCATCAACGCAATCAGGCATGCGGAAATGAAGAAACTGCTTGAGGAATTGGACAGCTTGGATCGCGAACAACTCAAGGGCGCCCTCCCGACGTCATTTCAAGACGTGAGTCTTACGGTTGGTCTTCCATCATTGTTTCTAAACGAAGCGGAACTAGAGCGCCAATTGGCGGGTCTTTCCGTGGATTTAGGCCCGGAACATCTCCGGATCAAGGGGATTCGAGCTGAATTAGAGACCGTCAAGGAGACGATCGATGAAAAGTTGGGCGGCATCATGAACGGTTTGCAAATCAAAGAGAAGGCACATTCAAAAAGTCAGGAAGCGCTCGACGCGGAGATTACTCGGATGGAGATAGAATACCGGGCCCGTATGGACAACCTGCGTCCCTATCGAACCGCAGAGCAGGAAATGGCGAGGCTCCGCGATATTCGCAATGCCGTAGCGATGAAAATGGTCCAAGAGCAGATCAACTACGAGCTGAGCAGTAGTTTCATCGTCGCTGTGATCAACCCCGGCGAGGGGGGCTTGCGTCCAGTGCGCCCCAACAAGAAACTTAACATCACGCTCGGTGTCATCGTCGGTCTGGTGGTCGGCGTCGGGCTCGCGTTCTTTATCGAATACCTCGATACGAGCGTCAAAACCATTGACGACGTCGAGCGTGCCTTGAACGTCCACGTATTAGGTGTCATCCCGCAGAATGTCGGGTCACTTCTCGAGGAAGGCTCGGACAGTCCCCACGCCGAGGCTTATCGAGTACTTCGAACCAATATCCTGTTCTCACGCAAATCTGAGGACATGAACACGATAACCGTTGTGAGTGGCGGTGCAGGTGAAGGAAAATCAACGACGTTGTTTAATCTTGCCACCATCTTTGCGCAGAACGAAGCCCGCGTCTTGGTTGTTGACTCCGATTTGCGACGTCCGAGCATCCACAAGATCCTTAAAAGTTCGAACAGTGTGGGATTGACCAATTATCTGTTGGGTCAGAAACCACTGGACGAAGTGATACAGAAAACCTCCCTCCAGTCGCTGGACTTCCTCCCGTCCGGCAAACTTCCCAGCAGCGCGATGGGCATCCTCAGTTCGGTTAAGATGAGGGCGCTTGTGAAGCAGTTGAAGGAACGTTACGACTTCGTATTCTTCGATTCCCCGCCGATCATGGGTGTCAGTGACGCCTCGGTGCTGGCCAGCGAGGTGGATATGACCCTTCAGGTGATTCAGTATCGCCGGTATCCGCAGCCCATGACGATCCGGGCCAAGCAGATGATTGAAAAAGTGGGTGGAAATCTTGTGGGTGTTGTGTTGAACAATATCAACATGGCTCAGGACGAGAACTACTATTATTACAGCGGATACTACTACGACTATTATTCCAAGCACTCAGACGATGACGAGACCGACACCAAGAAAAATGGCAAAGCTCTGGCGTCTGCAAAATCCGATGCGGATGACGGTTCCCGCATGGATCTGAAAAAGTATTGAACATCCGTTCGTCATGAAGTTCTTAATTGATATGAATCCAAAGTTTCGAGCTGTGTCGCGGTTGGTGGCGTTCAGTTGTCTGGTCATGTTTTTGACCGGTTGTAAAACCACTCCAAAATCAAACGACGGCAGCGAGGCCGACAAGAAGACGGTTGATGACAGCGATGAAATCCGCGTGGGCGACTTGCTGAAAATTACTTTCCGAGGAACCGTTTCAACCCTGATCCCCGAACACGAAGACAGGGTGTCCGTACATGGGTACATCAATCTGCCGCAGATTGGCCAAGTGAAGGCTGCGGGGAAGGATCGGATCGAACTTCAGAAAGAGATCACGGAGCTCTATCTTCCGTATTATAAGCACCTGACGGTCACCATCGCTCCCGATCAGCGTTTTTTCTATGTCAACGGAGAGGTGAAAAAAGTGGACCGTCATTTCTACGCAGGGGAATTGAGTGTCTTGGGTGCGATATCCGCCGCCGGCGGTTTCACCGACTTTGCCGACAAGACCAAGGTCAGGCTTATTCGTGCGGATGGCACGATCGAAATCATCAACTGCAAGAAAGCACTGGATAATCCGGGTGAGTTGAACATCGAAGTTTTGCCCGGCGATACGATCAATGTTCCGATGCGGATCTTCTGAGGGTGATTCACCTTGAAATTCTTTCCGGTAAGGCGGCGGGCCAATCCATGTTGGTTCGCCGTTTTCCATTCACGGTCGGCAGATCCTCTTCATCAGATCTAAAATCCGACGATTTTGGAGTGTGGGATCAACATTATCAAATCGAGCTTCGACGGGCGGAAGGTCTGTTCCTGTCCCCGTCTGACCAGGCAGTGACATTGGTGGACGCACAGGAGGTGGTATCGTCAACACGCTTGAACAACGGGGTGGAAATCTCAGCCGGCGCGATGAAGATCAGATTCAATATCGCCGACTCCAAAGTTCGGTCCGGCCGATATCGGGAAACAGCAACGTGGCTTGTGATCGGACTGGTCGCCGCGCTTCAAGCCTGGCTTCTAATCGCGCTACCGAAATGAACGCGGTCAGTGGCGGAAATGACGGTGCCCGGTGAACATCATTGCCACGCCCCGTTCGTTGGCGGCATCGATCACTTCCTGATCACGCATCGATCCACCCGGCTGAATCGCAGCGGTAGCTCCGGCATGGGCGGCGGCGATCAGGCCGTCGGCGAACGGAAAAAAAGCATCGCTGCACACGACGCTTCCCTTCAGCGAAAGCCCCGCTTCCTCCGCCTTCCAGATTGCGATGCGACTCGAATCCACGCGGCTCATCTGACCGGCACCGATGCCCAGCGTCCGGTCGGGTCCGCAATAGACGATAGCGTTCGATTTGACGTGCTTTACGATCCGCCAGCCGAACCTCATCGCTCTTTTCTCATCATCCGTCGGAATTCGTTTCGTTGCGGTTTTCAACTCGTCGTCGGCGACCACCTTGAGATCGCGGCCCTGAGTAAGATAGGATTCCGCGCCTACGGATCGCACGTCGGTTGGATCCGCATCAACCGGGCTTTTGAGCATCCGGATCAGGCGCAGATTCTTTTTCTTCTGCAACAACGTCAACGCGTCGGGCGCGAAGTCCGGAGCCACGATCACTTCGCTGAAGATCTCTGAAATTGATTCGGCGCACGCCAGATCCAGTGTACCGTTCACCGCGATGATGCCGCCGAACGGGGCCTGTTTGTCGGTGGCAAACGCCTTGTCCCACGCGTCCTTGAAGCAGTCGGCCTGACCCACGCCGCAGGGATTGGTGTGCTTCAATATCGCGAGAGTCGGGGCCTCTCCGGCGAACTCGCCGATCAGAGCCGCCGCCGCCGTAAGATCGAGAATGTTGTTGTACGAGAGCGCCTTTCCGTGCAGTTGGTTGAAGTAATCATTGAACTTGCCGTAGAGCGCGGCCGGTTGATGGGGGTTCTCCCCGTAGCGCAGCGACTGCACCAGCGGCGCCTGGATGTTGAGCACTGGTTTGACTTCGGACGAATCAGGTGAAAACGCTTTTCCAAGGTGGGTTGCGATGGCGGCGTCGTACGCTGCGGTTCGAGCGTAGACTTTGGTGCACAGTTCCTGTCGCAGTTCGGGCGTTGTATTCCCGCCGGACTCGATCTGTCGGGCCACTCGAGCGTAATCGGAGGGGTCGGTGACCACCGTCACGGATCCGTGGTTTTTTGCCGCACTGCGGAGCATTGACGGACCGCCGATATCGATGTTCTCAATGGCTTCCTCCAGCGTGACATCAGACTTCGCAACGGTCGCTTCGAACGGATAAAGATTCACAACCACCAGATCAATTGGGGCGATGTCATGTTCCTTGACGGTGGCGGCGTGTTCCGGGCTTTCGCGAAGATAAAGCAACCCGCCATGAATCTTCGGGTGCAAGGTCTTTACCCGGCCATCGAGCATTTCCGGAAAACCGGTGTGCTCGCTGATGTCCTTCACGACCAGTCCGGCCTCCCGCAGGACTTTCGCCGTGCCTCCAGTCGAGATCAGTTCGACTCCGGCGACCGCCAGAGTTTTTGCAAATTCAACCAGTCCGGATTTGTCGGAAACAGAGAGCAGAGCGCGTTCGATCTTGGCCATAGGGGCGATAAAATCCACGGTCACTCAGGTGGCGTCAATGTTCGAATCCTGGCTGCCTGGATTTCAGTCCGACATCCGCGCCCGAATCCGTGCGAATGCCCTGTTGCATGGCGCGATACTGTTTCGAATTCACCCCAATCACGCCCAACACGGTCGCGGACTGCGCGGGCAATTCCTGGTGCGCCGACTCCGAAAAATTCACAGTGATCGTGGCCAAGCCGCTCTTCGTTTGATACGTGGTGCGCTGGACCAGACTGTCGGCGGTGAGCCGTTCGAATTTGGTCAGACGCGCTTCCGCGAGTTCCTTGTGCAACGGGCTCCAGAAATTCACGTGATGCAGAATGGCTTCCTTGCGCTCGGGCCACGATTCCCGGTTGATGTGATACATCGGCGGCACCATGTAGAGAATCTCAAGCAATGCCCGCGTCGACTGGATATTCTCAAACTTCAACGAATCAAAACTCCAGTGATGTGTGGCGATCAATTCGTCGCTAAGCGCGGCTTGATACAGCGGAATGCGAACGCGCGGATCAAAGTAGGGCGTGATCAGTTCGGGCGGCGCGTTGATCGGTTTGAATGATTGCTCCGGCGTGTCCGGTGGCCAATGTCGGCCGAGAAAGTATTCGCTGTCGCGATCCTGGAAACCGGAGAAGAGATGCCCGATGTAGGGTGTATGCACTCCATGACCAAAGTGGATCACGTCTGCGAACAGCACGGAACCGCCCTCGCTCCCGACGACCAGGTGCTTCTCGTTTTCCAACCAGCGCAACCGATCGCGGCGCAATTTTACATCGTCCACACGGGTCGCCGGGTGCAGCGGGTTATAGTCATCGAAACATTCTCCGGTCGCATCACAGTCAATGAACCAGGAGGAGTAACCGTTGTTCGCGAGAATGCCGCCGACACGTTGTTCGACGTACGGTCGCGCCGCTTCGGGAGAAAGGTGAAAACCACGATTCTTGAATCCACCCTGACGTCGTCCCTGCTCCTTCACAACGCGTCCGTCGACAAATGCCGCTTCGTCGAACTGCGCGGTCTCCCAAGTGTCGTCCGGGCCCGCCGATGGAGAATGAACCGAGTGATACGAGTCGTAGGGACCGATCAGGTAATCCAGCTTGTCCGCGTGGGCCACGACATCCGGTCGAACGGCTGCAGCGTACAGATCGCTCAAAGTGAGGACCGCCCTTTTGATGCCTGCACTCTTCAACTCATCCAACAGAACAATGGAAAGGCCATCACCCCAGTTGTCCTGGTTTAGAACGAACTGTTTTAATTCCGTAGCAATGGCATTCCGATTTTTTGCGATCACATCGGCGTCACTCGTATTCGATGGCAGGCCAAGGAGTTCAAGACGGGTCATCGCGTGTTCGATGCCCTCGGCGACCGTAATGGTGAGAAAGGCGATCGGCCAATCTGCGGAGGCAAGTTCCTCGAGTGCATTGCGCTGATCGTCGGTGAACTGTGCTCTGATCTTCGCCTTGAAACTGCCCCTCGGCGCGTTGTTCAGAGCTTTGGCAAGCGGCCCCCATTTCTGGCGCAACACATCGTGCTTGCTGAACAACGCCGGGCCCCACAAATAGAAGTGTGGTGCACCCAGCAAGCGCACCGCCTTCGGAAGGTCCCTGATCTTTTGCGACAACGATCGCGGACGGTGAATCCCGCCGATATCACCGGCGTTAGCCCGCCAGTCGCAAAAGACGCGGGCCACCTCAAGCGGTTCAGCACCCGCCCATTGCACAACGATATCGCAGGGAGTCACATTGTTGCGCTCACTCGGAAACGAAAACCGAATTCCGACGCGCTCCTTCTCCACAAGCATTTCCGCGTAGTGCGGCCACGGCACAATCACCACCAACGTGCGCTCCCCGTAACGCGCCCCGACAACCGGCAGTTCCTTCAAATCCCACGGAGATCCGTTTACCAGCTTCGTCATCAACGGACCGTCCCCGGCATCAACGTGAATACCGGCCGCGATTGGCAAAATCAAAGCGTCAGCGTCGTACGGAAACCACCAGGTGAATTCACGGGAGGAGTCGGCGAAGGCCTTCAATGCCACGGGTTCTCCGGTAAGGTTTTTCGGTGATATCTGTGACTCTGCCGCACTGACCCCGAGCGGCAGCAGAAAAACACTAATCAGGGAGAGGAAACAATGAAGATGCCTGAACAGGAACATTCCAACCAATCTACGAAATGCAACCGCTTCTGGCGACGGCGAAATACCCCCGAAGATCCGGCCACCCCGTAGGACAGGCTTCCAGCCTGTCAACCGCCGCAGCCTGAGCGGCTTCGATTCACTGCGCGGCGTTCTATTGCAACGTGAGAGTTCATTCTCGACCGCAACTGCCGCGCTGAATTCGTGGGTAACCTTGCTCGTCACGATTCGATCCGTGACAGGCTGGAAACCTGTCCTACGTTTTTGCGCTCGCCGTTCCGACGTAAAACACCGCCAGGCAAACTTGTGCGTTGCTCGGATCGTTCAAGCAAACGGTGCCTCCGCGAATTTTCGGTTTGGGATGCCCTTCGAGCGCGATCGGGCGGTGTGTTTCCAGAGATTCTGCGTAGCTTACAAAATCATCGAAGCCTTCTGACGCCAGTTGAGAGTGATTGATAATTCTAAATTCACCGCGCGACCCGGGAAACGCATGTTTCATGAGCTCGACGGTCAATCGACCCATCGTATAGCGCGGGTTGATTTCCACGACCGGTTTGAGGCGAGGCTGCCCGTCTTCAGTCTGGTAAACAAACGAGTCGATACCGATCGGACCGAGGAAACCCACCTTCCTCAGCTCCACTTCAAGACGTTCAAAAATGTTCGCGTACAGAAGCTGCAACTGGTTCGCGATGTCCACGGGTTCGGCAAACAACGCCCGAACGTTTGAAGGAATCTTCTTTCGATGATTCGGCTCGGCGGAGTTGGCCTGGAACTGACCCTTGAGGTCGTTGATCAACGTGGTGTAACCGCAGAGCTTGAGTCCGCGTGGTTCCATTTCGAGTTGCACGGAGAAGTCGGCCACCCGATCCAGCCAGGACTCAACGACGAGTTCGTTCCCGCTCTTCAACGCGCGCTCAATCCACTTTTCCTGCGAGTCCAGAATCTCAGGTTCCCACAACCGGAGTGCGTTGGAACCCGCAACACCAACGGCTTCCTTGATAACGATTCGGTGATGTCCACGGCGACGGATCGAGTGGATCGCGTCCATGGCTTCTTTGAATCGACTGACCGCAATACCGGCTTCATCGCGAGTGCACAGCCAGGAACGATCTCCCTGTTCAGAGAGCACGCTCCTTAGAAAATCCGCGCTCCAACTCTTGGAATACAGTCGGGCGATGTTGTCGTTGAACCGTTGATTCGCTGAAGGCTCACCGGAAGCCGCGCTACCGGAGAGTGAACTCAGCGCCGCGACACTGTCCGGACTCCACGCCCAAGGACGGAGCGTGTTGATCTTGCGTTGGGCAAATTCGCCGTTCGGCGGAACGACTCCGCGGTTCAGTTCCACAAATTCAGGAAGCGCGAACCCGGCCCGCTTGATCTTGCTGAGAAACTCGACGCTCGGTCGTTTTTGAACCAACACCACGTCGTCCTGGCGACACAGGAACTGCGGGAGGTTTTCCAAATCGCGAGCGAGTTGAGCCTGGAATTTCCCGGGCGTGAACCTTGAACCGCGTGCGATGAAACCTTCCGCAAGCGCGTTGAACAAAAAGACGTTCGGCGTGCGCCCCTTGGACTGGGAGTAAACTTCCAGGCGGGAGATGAATTCGGGATCGAGACCGGCGGCTTTGCGACCGGCGACGTTCAACGAGAGTCCTTTGGCGCGTTGCGGCGAGAGAGGAAATTTCAGCTGCTGACAAAACGCGTCCCAATCCGTTTGCGCGGGATCTTTCCACCGTCGAAACCACTTCAAACCATAGGCGACATGTCCAATTTCATCGCGATAGATTTTCTCCATCAACTTCGCGGACGATTCGTCGCCCACTTTCTGAAATTCTCCAGCGAAGTGTTTTGAGAAATCCAGATTGGCCTGTTCAAACGTCAGGCACAGGCTGGAGACGTAATCGATTGGATGTTCCATCGGCGACACCATCCGCCAGAAGTAACCACTGAGCGGCAGTTCGCCAAACTCCATTCCACAGTCGCGCATCCGTTTCAGATACATTCGCGTGTGCGTCTGTTCGTCCTTCATTGTCTGTAACACGCCCTTGCGAAATGCGGAGGGGGCATCCGGAAACTTCAGGAGCACGAGCGCCATCAGCTCGGTGGCGAGCAACTCGTGATTGGCGAAGAAGTGGAGCAACTTGCTGCGATTCTCTTCGCTCTCCAGCTCGTGGGTTCCGGGAAATTCCGAGCGGGAGACGTCCTTGCTTTTGAAACTCAGTGTCGCCGGACGTCCGGGCTTTTCCGGAGCGTCGATCGCCCGCCCGGGGTTTTCATCCGTGACGACATCCGGACACGAAAGCTTCTCCTCCAGACTGGTGGAAAACAAAACCTGCTCAGCGAGTTCGCGAAGTTCCATTTCGGTTTGGAGGAGTAACGCCTTTCAGCAGAACAGTTTTTACGCGAATTTTACTAATTTGCGCGAATTCCAAAACAGCAACGCATCCGATTCTTCCCGTCCCAATTCGCGTTCATTCGTGAAATTCGCGTAAAACTCCGGGGCGTATTTCCTGATTAGGAACCTGTTCGTGAGAAGACAGTTCAAACGAACAGCTCCTGCAATCGACGACGCATTTTCGCTTCCGAAATGCCGAGAATCTGATCGAGTTTTTCCTTCTTCACGGCGCCGTGCTGGAAGCGGCGCTTTGGATACACAGGCATGTCGAATCCGGTGATCTGTTTGATGCCGCTCGCGACGACCGCACCTTTCAGCTCATAGAGTTTGTGGTGATCGTATTCGGTCATTTCGATATACGGAATCCCTTCGCCCACCGAGGTGACGGATGGACGCGTGAACGGGCTCAGCGCATCGAAACCGAATTTTCGCGCAGGCATGTACGTCCGCAGATATCCACGACTCAAGCCGCCGCTGTAAGTGAGGGAGTGTTTGATCCGACCGACGCCCCAGCCTTCCTGGTAAAGCATCTGATTGTGGAGCACGCTCTTGATCGTGAGCTCGGGATTATCTTCGATCGGATAGTCTTTCAAATTCTCGTCGCCGCCATCGCCATCGAGCAGGAATTTCCACTCGGGATAACGTTCGCGAATGCCGCGCAACAACGCGATCCCCATGGCCGCGCATTCGACATCAAGCGGTTTGTAGTCTTCAAGAATACGCAACGTATCGTCGATGTTAATTGAATCAGCGGAGGCTTCGATCGGTTCGAGGAAAAGTTCGAGTCCGAGCGATTTCAGAAACTCGCGTGCCTGCGCAAGATCATCGCCACCATCGAGTGAGAGCGTGAACGCCTTCAACCGGCTCGGGCTTATTCCTTTTTGCTTCATCACGTGATAGGTCGTGAGAAAAACCGCACCGCTGTCGATGCCGCCTGAGAAACAAACACCGATCGGAGCGTGTTGCCGGCAGCTTGCCGGTAAATCTTTTCCACCACCCGATTGTCGGCTGGCAGCCGGCAACACCTTGCCGTCGATCGAATCCAGCCACTTGCCAATTTCATCCGCCAGCGCACCGATGTAATTGCGGCCGATCGTGTCGATGTCTTTTGGTTGCGTGTTGTGTTGCGGATCGAAGTAACGCGTGTAGATCGGATCCGGGTCCGGGCAACCGATCAACTCGATTTCCACGATGTAGTGCGCCGGGATCATCCGCGTGTAACTCGGGTGAAATTGATCTTCAAATCCCTCCGATTTCAGCCACGCGTAAATCTCCTCCATGCGCTCGGCCACGATGAGCGCCGGACCTTCAACGCGTTTCGCGAGGAAGTAACGCATCGGGCGATCCATTGAACGGGCGAGGCGAACCGTTTTTCCTTCCTTGGCAATCAATGCAAACGAACCGTCGATTCCCATCACTTCCTCCGCCTTGCCGGACAGGACGCGGTCGCGGGCGTCCTCGACGGACATATTGTAAATGCGGTTCAAGCTCGGATCGAGCAGATCAACGACGCGTTCGACGTATTGGTGATTCATATGCGTGAATGTTTAACTGAAGTTGAGCAGAAGCAAACCAGGAAATCCATGTGTGTTTGGAGGTACAGTTTTTTTGAACCACAAATACCCACCAATGAACACGAATACATTCCGATGCTGCCGGAGCGGGGGCGACAGTCGTGCCCGTATCGCACATTGGCAATGTGCGTGTACCGAACCTGCCATCGCGGCGCTTGAAATCGTATCGACGCGAGCCGACTGCCAGTCGGCGACACGGCAGATTGACAATCTGCGTTACGAAATCGGGACACGTTCCTCTATCCGCCGAATCGCCCAGTCGGCGTGTTCGCGGACGAGTTCTTCTTCGTCATTCCGGGCATCTTCCAATGCGCCAAAAACCGACCTAACGCATTTGCGGACTGACCGTTTCAGATCGAGCTGTGCAAGGCAAAACTTTCCTGCGCGCCTCTTCGTTTCCTCTGTTTGCTCCTGTTAAATTCGCTTTGTTTCCGCTTGTGCCGGGCGATGCAGGCCTTTCGTTCGTCACTAATTTGTTCATTGAGTGCGCCGGCGGATCCCCGCTACGCTTCACTCCACATGAACCCCCGTTTTCTCCCCCCGCTCGTGACGTTGTTGGCGGCAGTTCTTTTCGTTTCCCCAGGATGCCGCACCGCCGACAACGATGCCCGCGTCATTTCCACCAAGGACTTCGTCGGTCGATGGCAGACCAACTACATCGTCACGCCGGTGAACCAGATCCTCACCCCGGCCGGGCTGCAGGTGGATCTACCGGACATGCGGCCGCAGGCACTGGCGTTGAGTCCCGATGGCAAGCTGCTGATCACCGCCGGCAAGACCTCCGAAATTGTCGTGATGGATCCGGTGTCCGGCAAGATTCTGCAACGGGTGGCCCTCCCGTCCGACCAGGCGGAACCAGCCGCCGAGGTGGTCTCGGATCACATTCTCGAGCCGGACAAAGACGGGCAACTGAGTTTCACCGGGTTGATCTTTTCGCCCGATGGCAAACGTGTCTACCTGTCGAACGTCGACGGCAGCGTCAAGGTGTTCTCAGTGGGTGAAGATCACCAGGTCACTGGTGCGTTCTCAATCGTACTCCCGCCCGCCAACGTGCCGCGTCGCAAGGCGGAGATTCCGTCTGGACTTCGGCTTTCAGAGGACGGTCGCAAACTCTACGTCGTGTTCAACCTCTCGAACCGGCTCGCCGAACTTGACGTGCTCACCGGCGAATTGCTACGCACGTGGGACGTCGGCTTCGCGCCGTACGACGTCGTGCTCACCGGCGACAAGGCCTACGTCAGCAACTGGGGTGGTCGCCGTCCTGAGGCCACCAGCCTGACGGGTCCGGCCGGGCAAGGAACTTTGGTGCGCGTCGATCCGGTTCGGCATATCGCGAGTGAAGGATCGGTCTCCGTCGTTGATTTGAAACAGAACCGAGTGCTCAAGGAAATTCTCACCGGGCTGCACGCTTCGGGCTTGGCCGTGTCTCCGGACGCCCGCCATGTCGTCGTCGCCAATGCCGGCAGCGACACGCTCAGCGTAATCGACACCCGGACTGACGAGATCCTCGAGACCATCTGGAGCAAACTCACGCCCGGCGAACTCTTTGGCGCGAGCCCGAACGCACTCACGTTTGATGGCTCAGGCAAACGCCTTTATGTGTGTAACGGCACGCAGAACGCCGTCGCCGTGATTCGTTTTATTCCGGGCAGATCGGAACTCGAAGGGCTGATCCCGGTGGGCTGGTTTCCCGGCGCGATCATTGATGACGCGCGGCGCGATTCGATTTACGTCGCGAACATCAAGGGCATCGGTCCGGGTCGTCCACGCAAGGGCAACGGCAGGGCGGAATTTAACACCTACCAATATTACGGTTCGCTTTCACTCATGGAGAAACCAGGTCGCCGCGAGCTGCGAGCGCTGACACAAGTCGTCACGCGCAACTACCGCGAACCCGCGCTGCAGGCCGCGCGTTTGTCGGCACGACCCGATCAACCCGCCCGTCCAGTCCTGGAACGTGTGGGTGAACCGAGTGTGTTCAAACACGTCGTGTACGTCATCAAGGAGAACCGCACCTACGATCAGGTGCTCGGTGATATTGCGAAAGGCAACGGTGATCCGGAACTGTGCATTTTCCCCGAGCGCATCACTCCGAACCAGCATCGCATGGTTAATGATTTCGTACTGCTCGATAACACCTATTGCTCCGGCATTCTCAGCGCGGACGGCCATCAGTGGGCGGACACGGCGTTTGCGACCGATTACATGGAGAAGAGCTTTGCCGGGTTCCCACGCAGTTATCCGGACGGCATGGAAGACGACGACGTCGATGCGCTGGCCTACGCGCCAAGCGGCTTCATCTGGGACAACGTGCTCGCGCATGGGAAGACCGTCCGCAGCTACGGCGAATTCGCCATCACCGAGAAACGCTGGCGTGAAGGGGGGCGCAAGGGGGAACTGGATTTCGTCGCGCACTGGCAGGATTTTCAAAACGGGAACAAGGACATTCGGATCTGGAGCCGGCCGGCCATTGAATCCTTGCGGGGCCACATCAATACCAACACGGTCGGTTGGGACATGGACATCCCCGACGTGTTCCGCGCGGCGGAGTTCATCAAGGAATTGAAACAGTTCGAGCAGACCGGTGACCTGCCACAGTTGACAATTATTTGTCTGCCGAACGATCACACCTCAGGCACGAGTGCCGGAGCACCCACACCCGCCGCGCAAGTCGCCGACAACGACCTGGCATTTGGGCAGATCGTCGAAGCGCTCAGCCATAGTCGTTTCTGGAAAGACACGTGCATCTTCGGCATCGAGGACGATCCGCAGGCCGGCTGGGATCACGTGAGCGGATACCGCACGACGGCGTATCTGATGAGCCCCTACACCAAGCGGAACACCGTCGTTAGCACCCAGTACAACCAGACCAGTCTGTTGCGCACGATGGAATTGATCCTCGGCCTGCCGCCGATGAACCAGATGGATGCGAGCGCGACGCCGATGTTCGACTGTTTTACGGAGACGCCGTCCTTCAGTCCGTTCACCGCGTTGGCGAACAATGTGCCGCTCGACCAGATGAATCCCGATCCAAAGAAGATCACCGACGCGCTGCTCCGCAAAAACGCTTACGCCTCGGCACGGCTTCCTTTGGAAAAGGCTGATCAATGTCCGGAAGATGTGCTAAATAAAATCCTCTGGTACGCGATGAAAGGGTCGACGGTTCCGTATCCCGAGTGGGCGATTACCGCCGTGGAAGATGATGACGATTAAACTCCGGCTGTCGCGTCAGCTTTCAGTGCGGCGTTTGGAATTGTTCGTCCCCACACCGTTGCGTTGTCGATGTTCAATCTGCCCAATTGCCCAGGCAGCGTGTTCGCGGATGAGTTCCTCTTGATCGCTGGTGGCCTGTTCCAAGGCCGGCAAAGCGGATTCATCTCCCACGTTTCCGAGCGCTACGCACGCGTTCCGTAGAATGCCGCGGCGTTTAGTCCGAATCATCGGCGTGCCGGCGAAGCGTTGCTTGAAGCCCGCCTGATCCAATTTCAAAATTTCCAGCAGTCCTGGTTGATCCAGATCATCTCGCGCGCTGGATTTCATTAACCGGCCTTCCTTCGCGAAGCGGTTCCACGGACAGACCGCCAGGCAATCGTCGCAGCCATAAATGCGGTTGCCGATGGCGGGCCGCAGATCCTCAGGAATCGAACCTTTCAACTCAATCGTCAGGTAGGAAATGCATTTGCGCGCATCAAGCTCGAACGGCGCCGTGATCGCGTTTGTTGGACAGGCGGTGATACACGCGGTGCACTTGCCACAGTGATTAATTTCAGAAACGTCCGGTTCGAGTTCGAGCGTGGTAATGATCTCGGAGATAAAAAACCAGTTTCCCAGCTTCCGGCTGATGAGATTGGTGTGTTTGCCGACGAATCCGAGCCCGGCACGCTGCGCGAGGTCCCGTTCTAGAAACGGCCCCGTGTCGACATACCAGAGTGAGCGCGAGCCATCGTCTTTCAGCGAGTCAATAAACTGGGTCAACGCGATGAGCGGCTCCTTCAGCACATCGTGGTAGTCGGCGTACCGGGCGTAGCGGGCGATTACTCCAGTATTCAGTAAATCAGTATTCAGTGAGTCAGTGCTGCCGCCAATTTCAGCACGCTCACCCCGTCCGCCGCCCACTGACTCACTGGCCATTGACCTGCTGTTTACTGTCCCTCCACGCGCATAGCTCGTGGCCAGCGTGATGATCGATTTCGCGTTCGCGAGCACGAGCTGGGGATCGACACGTTTATGCGCGTTGCGCGCAAGCCAGCCCATCTCGCCGTGGTGGTTGTCGGCGATCCATTTCTCAAAACGCTCGGCGTGGTCTGGCGCTTGTGCCGAAGTCACCCGACAGTCATCAAAGCCCATCTCGATTGCCCGTTGGCGAATCGCGGTCTTCATGTTCTCACGAGTTTTGCGCGGACCTGTTTGAAATGAATCTCGATCTGGTGGGCGACCTCTTTCACGTTTCGCAACTCCGTGCTGATCAGGAGATCTGCCTTCTTGTAGACGGACTGCCGTTCGGCGAGCAGCTCCTTGATGCGGGCCAGCGGGTCTTCGCGATTGAGCAACGGACGATGGGAAGACTGTCGGACGCGTTCGTAAATGGTTTCTGGGGACGCCCAGAGACAGACGGTCAACGCGTGTTCTTTGAGCTTCGCCATGTGATCCACGTTGGCGCCGAGACCTCCACCGGTTGAGATGACCGCACCGGAAATTTGATCAAGCTCGGCGACGACCTCGCTTTCGAGTTTTCTGAATGCCGGTTCGCCGTCCTGTTCAAAAATATCGGTGATCGGCTTCCCGGCGCGCTTGATGATGAGTTCGTCCGTATCAATGAAATCGAAGCGGAAATAGTACGCCAACGCGCGGCCGACCGACGACTTGCCGGTGCCCATGAACCCGATCAGGGCGAGGTTGCGAACGTTGCGCGGTGAGGACACTCCACATCACTACCGGAAAACGCGTGACATAGAAAGCGGATTAGTTTCGGGCATGATTCACCACAGAGACGAGGAGAACACAGAGAGAGATGCCGGGTGAACTAAATCCGATTCACTTCTCGCTCTTCATCGTAATCCTAGTATTCGAGCAGTTCTCAACACTATCGTGAAAAACTCCATTCCCGTTTTCTTGAGTTCTTTTCACGCTCAGAAGACACCTCCCCGTTTCAGCCGGCCGACCCGCTCCCAGGTTCGTTCGGAGAACTCACTCCACCCGCTCGCATCGCCGCGAAAGGTGGGTCGAGCTCTCCGAGCGAGACTGGAAGTTTTGTGGGTAAATGCGCATCATACGGTATTCCGGGTCTCGGGACCGTCTCCACCGTATTGCCGAACTCATTTCCAACATTCTTCTGGCAGCGCGCTATGACCTACCCCGTCACGGCGTTGACCGTACTTTCCTTGTCCGGTTTCCTTTGGTGGCGGAGACTACTGGTTGAGTATGGAAACAAGTGATCATGAATTGCTGCGGATCTTCGTGAACGATCGGGCGGAAGCTGCCTTCCGGCAGATGGTGAACCGTCATCTTAATCTGGTGTTCGCCACGGCGCGGAGAATCGTTGGTGATCCGCAGCTTGCTGAGGAGGTTGCCCAGGGAGTTTTCGTGCTGCTCGCCCGCAAAGCCGGTGAGCTTCAAAAAGATCAACCGCTGGCGGCCTGGCTGTATCACACCACTCGATATCAATCCCTCAACGCCAGCCGGTCCGAGGGCCGACGCCGTCAACGCGAACAAACCGCCCTCGCCATGCAAACGACCGATTCCGCTCCCGAACCAGAACTGATTACTGAGGAACTCGAAGGCGCGATGGATGAACTTCCGCCCGAGGACCGCGACGCCCTGGTGCTGCGTTTTCTGGACAACCGACAACTGCGCGATGTCGGCGGGATTGCTGTCGACCACACTTACCAGCCAAGCGGCCACCGTTGCTCCGGCTGCGTTGGGAGTAGCGATTTCCGCCACCGCACTTTCGCAACTCGCTGCCGTTTCAACCGCCGCAATCACCACTGTCAACACCACCGCAACCATGACCACTTTGTTTAACCTGAAAACCGCCGCCGTAGTTCTCGGAGTCGCCGCCGTGACCGGCACCTCGACCTATCTTGTGAAAGAGAACGAAGCGGAGCGGTTGCGCACCGAGTATCAATCATTGAATCAAGATTTCGCCGGACTGACCGCCGAACAAAGGGAGGCCCTCCCAAGATCAAGTTGAGTGATGATCAGATTGCTCGACTCAAGAAGGAACTTGCTGATCTGCTACGGCTGCGGGGGGAATTGGATGCGAAGAACCGGGAACTGGCAGCACTTGGTGAAACGCTCGAGCAGAGGAGGATGAAAATAACCCAATCAGAGCAACTGGATGCCCCTACTCGTTTTGTCGTTACACAGAAAGCTACTGCGCAACCCGCACGACAGTCTCATTTCAGAACCAGCATGAAGACTGGCAACGCTGTCGTGACAGGCGGCTGGCAGACGTCGTCAGGAAAAAGAATCTTCGTAGTCATCCAACCAGAAATCATCCACGACGAGAACGGGAAGAAGGTCATTTTGATTGCACCCAAATCTTTTGAAATACCGGAATTGCAGGTAGCAGGCTTCAACCTCGGCAGCCTTTCAACGCAAATCACCAACCTTGACCAACACGGCATGGTTGTGACGGATGCAGGTTTGAAAAACATTGTTGATTCTCTGGCCATCTCTGCGGATACGAAGCCGCAAAACATGTCCCGGATGACGGTGCTCCCCGGGCAGCCAGCCCGAATTTCAAGCGATGGTCCCGAAGGGATAATCACGATCGAAGCAAACGCGAGTCCTTCGAGTGATTCGCAAGAACTGAATCTAGAATTTGGAGTTTCCATCTCCCGTACGAACGACGAGTAATTACGTGCTTTTCCCTGGAAAGCCACCAAGGACTGCGGTGGCAGAGTCCCGAATATTCGGGAACACCGCTTTCGCACGCTCAAAGTAAACTGAAACAACCAGAACCGTACGACCGCTCAAAAGCTCCGTCGCCGTTGCACTCTGCCGGAGCATTCCAAGATCGTCAGCTCGGTTGCCCACTACGTTTCCGGAAAAGCGGCGGTGAACACGCACGCAGTCCAGACGCTCCACGACATTTGACCGATGCCAACCATTTCGCGACAGCGTCTGGATTGCGGTAGCTTCAGCACCGCTTTCACTCGTAAGAGGTGACCGGAATATTTAGAGCCCGCCGCCCGTACGACGCCGAAGTTGCCGGGTGGTCCATCGAGGGTTTCGTCGGCAGTCCAGAACTGCATAAACGACAACGACGTTTTCCGTCACCCGATAGTAGATTGCGAACGGGAATCGTTTGGACAACGAACAGTGATATCCTCGAATGATCCGATGGATGCCTCCGTGAGGGCCAGTGAATCAATGTCCGACAGCAATGAGTCCACGAAATAGCCTCCCACTCCTGATTCCTGTTCCTCGTAAAACGCAGCGCCGTCGTCGAGATCGTCGAAGGCTGATTGGAGGAGGCGAACCTTCACGGATAACGCTTGCGCAGTTCCTCTTTGGCCGCGTCCCAGTCCAGAACCTTTTCCGTTCCATCCTGCACGCGCTTCTCCCGATCATGCAATTCCTGGAAATGCCAGTCCGGGGATTCAACCTGCTTTTCGTCGCGGGCGAGATCCTCCCAGATGGTTTCAATGACGTGCAGCTTTTCGCTCACGGTCATTGTGGCAAGCGGCAGTTCGAGCGGTTTCATAGGGCCAAACGTAGTCTCCGTCACGACGGTAGGCAAGAAGCATGAGTTGGCCGGGTGCGGACTGGGCGCATCTTGCCGCTGCCGCCCCCGATTCGCCATGGCGATCGGGAACCGTCCGGTTAGAGTGCAGGGACGCTACCAGCCCCCGAGTCCCTGTGCTACGGCGTGAGCGCAACTTTCCGGCAAGCTGCCGGAAACACATTGTCCCGGCCGATCAATCCCCGAACAGCTTCTTCAGTTTCTCGCGGGCTTCGTCTTCGCGGGTGTCGGGCGCTCCGTCACCCGTCCACTCGCGCTTCATGAAGTCGAAGTATTCGCAGAAGTTGGCGCTCGCCTTGTCGGCGACCGGATCAGCGCGGCGTTCGCGGCATTCGTGCGCGACGCCTTTCGCGTAATGCGTGCAGTTCAGACAGATACGCAGGTCGGCGTGGCACTGATGGCAGGACTCCATGCGGGAGGGCGAACCGTCCAGCGTGTAGGTCCATCCGCATTTGTAACAGTGGTTGGTGAGGGGCATGACGCGAGGGAAAAGTATTCAGTAAACAGTTTTCAGTGGGTCAGTTTCGCAAGGTCCGAAAACCGGATTCCGATCACCGAAATAATTCCGAAGGCCCGATGGGGGTACAAGGCGGCCACGAAAAGAACGAGACACGCGGAATCTGGAAACTTGTGTGCTTTTTGTGCCTTTTCGTGGCCATCAAATCAATTCGGAATTCCAACTTCACGGGTTCAGGTTTTTAAAAATATCCCGGTAGAAATCCGGGTGACTTTCCCATGTTTGCGCGGTGATGATGTTGCCGTCGACTTGGCTTTGTTTCTTGCTCCAGGTACCGCCGCAGGACGCGACCTCAAACCGCACGTTTTCGTAACACGTCAGCTTGCGCCCTTTGCCGATGCCTGCCGCGAGGAGGATCTGAATCCCGTGGCAGATCGCGAGCAGCCATTTTCCCTGCCGGTCGAATTCGCGGACGAGTTTGATCAGCGGCTCGTGGTGACGCAGGAATTCCGGGGCGCGACCGCCGATGAGGAGAATCGCTTCGTAATCTTTGGCTTTGACGTTCTTGATCGCGACGTTGGCCTCGATCAGGTAGCCCGGTTTTTCGATGTAGGTATTCCAGCCCGGGTAAAAATCGTGGATCACGCCGTTCAACCTCTTCTTCTGCGTGGCCGCGATATCGGCGATAAATCCGGCCTCTTCAAACCGGTGCTTGGCGTAGAGAATTTCGTAGGACTCACCGGCGTCGTCGGTGACGATCAGGATCTTTTTCTTGGGCATGGGCGCAGGTTAGTTTCCCAAGTTGTTCGAGGCGAGACGGAAACGAAGTCCGGCATCGGTTCACTCCCGAATCCTGAGAAACGGCCGGTTTTTGGCCACTCAGGATTGGTCAACTAAATCATTCCATTGGCCGGACCCGGATGCTAGCTTCCGAGTGTTGCCGATTGGTGCAATCAGCAACGATTTAACCGAAACAAAATTATGGCAAACGAAGCAGCAACCATGGACCACAAGTCCGCTGGTGCCGGTAAGAAACCAAAGTATCCGGGGATCCCGGTGACCTGTAACGGTAACTATCTGGTAACAAAACACGTCGAAACCCGTATCACTGACGGTGGGATTTTCTATCCCATCACGCCGTCGACCGAGGGAGGGGAAATCTACCAGCAATCGTACGCGATGGGCGAACTGAACGTCTTCGGTGCGTCCAAAATCGCCGTCGAATGCGAGGGGGAACATGCCGCCCAGGGTGGTGCCACCGCGTTCGCCGTCAGCGGAAAACGTGCGGTCAATTTCACCTCCGGCCAGGGCATCGTTTACGCGATGGAGCAGTACTATCACGCGCCCGGCAAGTTCTCGACCATGGTGCTCGAAGTTGGCGCGCGGGCGTTGACGAAGCACGCTTTGAATGTTCACTGCGCTCACGACGATTTTTACGCGGCGCTCGACACCGGCTGGACGATGATGGTCGGCAAGGACGCGCAACAGGCGGCGGACCAGGGCATCATCATGCGCAAGGTGAACGAGCTCGCGCTGAATCCCGGGATGAACATCCAGGACGGCATGCTCACGACCCATTCGGAGCGCACGTACCTTTCGCCGGAAGCCGAACTGCTTCGCGAATATTTGGGTGCGCCGGACGACATCATTGATTGCCCGACCCCCGCGCAGAAAGAACTGTTCGGCCCCACCCGGCGTCGCGTTCCCGAGATGATGGATCTCAAGAACCCGATCCTGCTCGGTCCGGTGCAAAATCAGGAGCACCACATGAACGGCGTGGTGGCGCGTCGCAACAATTTTAGCGAACCAATTCTCAGTTTCATCGAGGCGGCGATGAAGGAATTCGGCGATCTGACCGGCCGCCGTTACGGATTGATCAGCGAGTACAAATGCGAAGACGCGGACACGGTTTTTGTATCGCTCGGCTGCGCGGCGGAGAACATCGAGGAAGCCTGCGATTACCTGCGCGATCAACGGAACGCGAAGGTCGGGTCGATTCACGTCAACGTGATCCGCCCGTTCCCCGAGGCGGCGGTGATCAATGCGCTGCGCGGCAAGAAAAACGTCATCATTCTGGAGCGCACGGACGAGAGCATGGCCGGCGACAATCCGCTCGGCCGGGACATTCGCACGGCGCTGGAGAAGGCGCTCGAAGCCGGAAAATTTGGTGGGGAAGTGCCGACGTTGACGCCTGACGAAATGCCACGGATCTTCCGCGGCGCTTACGGCATCGGTTCCCGCGATTTTCGTCCGGAACACACGCTCGGCGCGTATGAGTTTGCGATCAGCCAGACCAAGCGCAAGGACGGCAAGAGTTCCGCCGACGGTGCGACCTACTTTGTGCTCGGCGTCGACCATCCTTACGCGGTCATTTCGAAGGACACTCCGTCGTTGCTTCCCGAGAAGGCGATTGCCGTCCGGTTCCATTCGATCGGCGGTTGGGGAATGATCACGACCGGCAAGAATCTTGGTTCGATCATCGGTGACTTTGGCGCGTTGCTCGACGAGAAGGACCCGCATTACGACAAGGACGGAAATCTTATTCCACGCCTCTGGGTGATGGCCAACCCGAAGTACGGTTCGGAAAAAAAGGGCGCGCCCACGAATTATTATCTCACCGTCGCGCCAAGCCGGATCAAGGTGAACTGCGAGCTGAACCACGTGGACGTCGTGCTCTGCTGCGACCCGAAAGCGTTCACGCACACGAATCCGCTCGAAGGATTGAACAAGGGCGGCGCGCTGGTCTGGGAATCGAGCGACACGGTGGAAAACGCCTGGCAGCGCATTCCGGAAAAGCACCGGCAGTTTATCAAAGACAACAACATCCGTGTTTACATTCTGCCCGGATTTGATATCGCGAAAAAGGCGACTGACCGGCCGGATCTACAGCTTCGGATGCAGGGCAACAGTTTTCTCGGCGCGTTCTTTCGCGTGTCACCGTTCCTCGAGCACAACAATATTTCGGAGGAGTTTTTCCACGATGTGGTCAACAAACAGTACGAGAAAAAGTTCGGCCGGTTTGGTGAGGCGGTGGTGCAGTCAAACATGGACGTGATGACCGGAGGTTTCAGCCGCGTGCAGGAAATCAAGTATGGCGAAATAGATGCGCTGGACCGCTCGAGCATGCGCAACCCGCCGTTGCTGCCGCAGACCGATCAATCAATTCTGCCGGTGCCCGGCTGCGGTTCAACCGGCTGCGGAAGCATCGTTCCATCGGATGAACAAAAGCCGCGCGCTCCGTTCCAGACGATGGCGAAATTTGACAGCGAATATCGCAGCCAGCTTGGCTACCACCAACCGGCGGGCGCACTTGCTTCGGCGGGAATCATGGCGACCGGCACGGGCGCGACGCAGTCCAAATACGTCGCTCGCCGCGAGACGCCGGTTTACATCGCGGAAAACTGCACGCAGTGCATGGAATGCATTACCGCGTGCCCGGACACGGCGTTGCCGAACACATCCCAGGAAATCAGCACCGTCCTCACGACCGCCGCGCGCTACTACGTGAGCGATTCGGTCGAGCGCAAGAATTTGATCGGTGAGCTGAAAGGCATCGAAGAACGCGCCCGCGCCAAAATGATCGAAGTCATCACCGCCAAGGGCACGACGCCGTTCAAAGACATTGTTCGCGATGAAGTTACCGCGCTTAGCGGCGTTGGTGAGAGGGCCAGAACCGAGTTTCTGGGAATCATCAACAAGCTGCCGCTCGCGTACAACAACGTTCCCGCGATCTTCCGGTCACCGGAGAAGAAAGCGCCCGGCAACGGCGGCCTGTTCTCCATCTTCGTCTCTGATCTTTGCAAAGGCTGTGGCGAGTGCGTGCAAGTCTGCGGCGATCACGACGCGTTGCGGATGACCACCGAGACCGAGGATCTTAACGCCGAACTGACCACGGCCCAAATATTCAGCCGCCTGCTTCCCGACACGCCGCAGAAGTATCTCGGTCTCTACGATGATGATCACGCGGCCGATTCACGCGAAGCCGCGTTGCGCAACCACCTCATGGTGCGACGCAATTACGAGGCGCTGGTTTCGGGTGACGGCGCCTGTGCTGGGTGCGGCGAGAAATCCATCCTACGCGCCGCCGCTTCGGTGACCGAGGCCTACATGCGTCCGATGTTTCATCGCAAGGCGGACCGGCTTCGCGAGAAGGCCACGAAGTTGGAAAAGGACGGCGTCACAAAACTGCGGGCCGCGAAGGCCCGGAACGAAGACGAATACAACCATTACAAGCGCACCGTCCTTCATGTCATACTTGGACTTGGCGGTGAAGACGACGCGGACACAGATACACGCATCGCCAGTTACGAAGCCAAGAACGGCGCGGTGACCGATGAGAAGCTGATTGCCGCTCTGGTCGCGGTGCTTCGTCAGGACGCGTTTAACCACAAGGAACTTCAGGCGGTTGACGGTCGTCTTGCCAACGGCCAGAGCGTGATGTTCATGGGCGCGAGCACCGGTTGTAACACGGTTTATGGATCGACGCCCCCGTCCAATCCGCATCCCTATCCATGGATGAACTCACTGTTCCAGGATGGCGCGACCATCTCGTGGTTGTTAAGCGAATCACTTGTTCAAAACCACGCGCGGCGGTCGGTTGTTCCCGAACGTTTGACCGACGCGTTGCTGGATCGCGAGGACGAGGTGTCCGGCGCAAAGGATTACTTTGAACTGACCCATCTCGAAGACGCGTTGATGACCGATCAGGAAGTTCGCGAACTTCCGAAAGTCTGGGTCATCGGGGGAGACGGTGCGCTCGGCGACATCGGATTCCAGAACGTTTCCAAGGTCGTGTTGCAGAATCGCCCGAACGTGAAAATCCTCATGCTGGATACGCAGGTCTATTCCAACACGGGCGGTCAGAATTCCGATTCATCGACCATGCTCGGCGGGTTCGATATGAACCAGTACGGCACCGCCTCCCAGGGCAAGTTGATCGAAAAGAAGAACGTCGCCGAAGCATTCACGAGCGGACACGGCTCGCCGTTTGTCGCGCAAGTTTCCATGGCCAACGCCGCGAAACTTTACAAGGCGATGCTCGACGGTCTCGAGTATCGCGGCACCGCGTTCTTCCAGAGTTACACGACCTGCCAGCCGGAACACGCGGTCGCCGATAACATGTCCGCCGACCAGGCGAAGATGGTGCGTGATGCGCGCGGCATGCCGGAATTCGTTTACAACCCGCGCGCCGGTGAGACGACGCAGGAAGCCTTCGATCTGAAAGGCAATCCCTCGATGAAGCGCGACTGGTGGGAAACCAAATTCAAGACCACGGGCGAGACCTACAACTTCAACGTCGCGCACTGGGCGATCACGGAAGGCCGCTTCCGCAAGCACGTGAAGGCGATCAAGGAAGAGGACGCGAATGAGATGATCCACTTTGACGATGCCCTCGTTTGCATCACCCAGGACGATGTGATCTATCGCCGGGTGTTCGACAAGAACCACCGCAGCTACGCACCTGACTTCGGCGCCTACATCAAGGCCGATGTAAACGGGAAAATGAAGTTCTTCGCGGTGTCACGCCAGATGGTGTTGTTTGCCGTGGAACGCCGCAAAGCATGGCGCATGCTCCAGAGCAAGGCGGGCCTTGTGAACAATGATTACCTCGCCCAGAAAAGCCTGCTCGCGAAAGTCGACAAGGGCGAGGTCAGCACCGCCGATCTGCACGGCAAAACGAAGGAACTTTTCGAGGCTGAGTTGGCCGCGCTCGGCTGAACCGTGCAATCCAAATGAGAATCACAAGGCGCTCTTCGGAGCGCCTTTTTTTGTGCTATGAGAACACGAAAGGAGTTCACGATTTTCCATATGTCGTTAGAGTGCCCCGTATGAACCGCCCGACCATGAGATTTCGAGATTCCGCGTTGCTATTCGCGGCCCTGTTCACGCTCTTGAACGTCACGGACCTCCGGGCGGCCGGTCTGGAACCGGTGCGCATCAGCGCCGACGGCGGTACTTTCGAGCTGGCCGGATCCGGCCGGCCGTTCCGCATCTGGGGCGTGAATTATGATCACGATACGCACGGGGAAAACGGCCGGTTGCTCGAGGACTACTGGGTGGATGAATGGTCCGCGGTGACGGAGGATTTCCGGGAGATCAGGGACCTCGGTGCCAATATCGTGCGCATTCACCTGCAGTTCGGCAGGTTCATGGACTCGCCGACCGACGCGAACCCGGCCGCACTGGGGCAGCTGAACAAGCTGGTCGACCTGGCTGAAGAAACCGGGCTGTATCTCGATCTAACCGGACTGGGTTGTTACCACAAACAGGATGTTCCGGCGTGGTACGACGGGTTGCCGGAGGCCGGGCGCTGGGATGCACAGGCGGAGTTTTGGAAGGCTGTCGCCCGAACCTGCCGGGGCCGCGCGGCGGTGTTCTGCTACGATCTGATGAACGAACCGATCATCGGCGGGAACGAATCCGGGGGCTGGCTGGCCGGCGAACTGGGCGGCAAACATTTCGTGCAACGGCTCGCGCTCGACAAGGGCAATCGCGATTCCAAGGAAATCGCCCAGGCCTGGGCGAAGAAACTGACGACTGCCATTCGCGAAGTGGATCCCGACCGCCTGATCACCGTCGGCGTGATTCCCTGGGCCACGGTCTGGCCGAACGCCAAACCGCTCTTCTACTCCCCGGAAGTGGCGCAGTACCTCGACTTTGTCAGCGTGCATTTCTACCCGAAGGAAGGCGAAGTCGGGAAGGCGTTGAACGCTCTGACCGTTTACGACATCGGCAAACCGCTGGTGATCGAGGAAATGTTTCCGCTGAACTGCTCCATCGAAGAGATGGACGGGTTCATCCGTGGTTCGCAGGAAATCGCCGAAGGTTGGATCAGCTTTTACTGGGGAAAAACGAGAAGCGAATACCGGTCAGCCGAAGCGCCAACAATCACGGACACCCTCCTCGCCGACTGGCTGGAATACTTCAGTGAACACGCCCCGAAATTTCGTTCACCCTGATGGCCTGTTTGCTGCCGTTGCCGAACTTGGGGCCGGTGTGGAGGTAGGCTTTTTTCTCGGTTTGATGAGTCGCGCTTTCAGTCTTGGGACGTTGCCCCAAGCTGGTATAAAACACGCCTTTGGCGCTGTGCGGTGTAGCGGTTGCCGCGTCGGCGGTTGACGGGCTGGAATCCGGAGCGCCAACGGCGCGTTTCATTTCAGCCTGGGGTAAAGTTGGGCGTCCCCGGATTTGTGAGCGCTGAAGGCGCGATTCATTGAGGTGCCCTGGTTTGAGGAACGCCTGTTCTCAGCCGCAAGTCCGGCAACCTAGTCATCTGGTTGCCGGCGTGACTTTGCCGGCGTCGACGAGGCTCTTGACCAGATCTTCGGCCTTCCAGGTGTTTCCCATGATGATGCTGTGGACCTTCCCGGCTCGGTCGATGACGACGGTGCGCAGGTTGTGGCTGATCGTCTGGTCCGGCCGGTAGAACATCAGTCCGAACTGCTCGGTGATGGCCGTGATGTCGATCAACGGTCCGGTCAGAAAACTCCAGCGTGCGGGATCGTATTTGTAACGGCCCGCATAACTTTTCAGCACGGCCGGGGTATCGAACTCGGGATCCATCGTGATGCTCAGGAGCTGCCAGCCTTCCGGGGCGTCCGGCATTTCTTCGAGCAACCGCTGCGCGTCCATGAAGTGCTTCGACATCAGTGGACAGAAATCCGGGATCGGGCAGCGCGTGTAGATGAACGTGAATGCGTAGGGTCGCCCCTTCAGTTCATCGAGACTCATCGCCTTCCCGAATTCGTTGGTGAACGAATAATTTGGCATGACATCGCCGATGTCGAGCGGCTCCACTTCGCGCACCCGGCGCCAGCCCTTGTCGGTCGGAAACGGATTGTTGGCTGCGGCTGCAACGGTCTGTGTCGGGCCGGTGACTTTTACGATCTGATCGATCCAGTGCGAATCCTCCGTCACATTCAGGCGAAACGTGATCGCGTCGCCCGCCGCGAGGTTCTCCAATTCCGCCACGTCCTTCACCGTGAAATTCATCGTCATCGCCGGCATGTAATCCGGCACCTCCTCGTGCTTGATGCGGGCTTTCTTTTCGGCGGGCGTCAGTTCGATGATTTCGCCTTTGACGGCGGCAAACTGTTTCAATTCTTGTTCGGCGGCAGCGGCAGGTTTTTCTGCTGACGGAGCGGGGCTTGCCTTGGGCGCCGTGGCCGGATCACCGCAACCGGTTGCGAGCAACAAACCCGCAACCATAACAAACGAAAACAAATGACGTGCAATCATGCGGCTATTTTCGCCGGAAAAAGATTTCAGGCAAGAAATGGTTCATCCGGTTCTCCGGAAGCAACCTCCCGTTTCGACGACGCGCACAAGTTCGCAGGGGTCACCCGTTTCAGTCCGGCGCAATTGTTCAACCCGGATTTTTATGCAAAAGGAGCGCTCTGATACGGGCGCTCCTTGAACCTGCGAAACGATTTGAAGGACGAAATCTACGGAATTGTGACGTCTACTTTGATGAACTGTTTCGGCTGGGCGGCCGCGCTGACGTTTGAGCGAATGGTGACGCGTTCCGTGCCGTTGCCGAGATCAACGACCGCGGCCTGGGTGAATCCGAGGCTGTCGAGGAATCCGACGGTGGACGAAACTTTCACCACCACGGTCGCGCCCGAAGCGCTCTTGTTTTGAATGAACGTCACGGCGGGGTAGGTCTGGCCATTGTCTTCAACTTCGGTTGAAGCGGGCAGTTCGCCGCTGCCGTCGTCGGTCGGATTCGAGCCGAACTTGAACTCGACGGCGTTCTTTAACCCGTCGGTGTCTGCGTCATCATCCGGACCATCCAGGCCGGGAGGAAAGGTGAACTGAGTTTTCCAGCCTGCGAACGTATCGTTCCCGCCGCCGCCCACCGTCAACGTTGCGGGAGAGCTGGTCTGCGACTGTCCGCCTGCGGTGACGGTCACGGTATAACTGCCCGCATCGCCGTTCGCGGCAGCCGGGAAAACCAGCGACTGGCCGGTCGCCCCCGCGACGTTGTTGCCAGCTTTCTTCCACTGATACGTGGCCACGCCTCCGCCGGTCCAGCCGACGGTGAAGGTCGCAGCGTCGCCCTCGGCAACGGTGACCGCCGCCAAACTGGGTGAACCGCCCGGCCACGTAGGCCCGACCGTCATCCAGCACCTTGATCGTGTAGACCGAGTCATTGGGTTTCAGCGTGAAGGTGTCGTCCAGCGTGCCGTTGCTGTTCATTCGCACGAGAAAAGTTTGCGAGCTGCCGGTCCATTGGAAAAAATTGCCGCCGATCAAAAGCTGGCCGTTGGGCAGTTCACCGATCGCCTCGATGCTGCTGTTGGGGCCGCTGGTGACGGGGAAAGTGTCGTCCAGCGTGCCGTCGCTCTTGATCCGGGCGATGGAACTCTGCGTGGTCCCCTGCACTCCGGTGAACTGACCGGCGACGATTGCCCGGCCATCCGAAAGCACCTCCACTTCGTAAACACCGATGCCGCCGCTGACGCCGCCGGGCGGATTGCTGCCCCATCCCGGAACAAACGCGCCGGTGATGCCTATCCGCGTGAACCAGTTGTGCGACTGGCCGCCGGTGATCGTGAAGGTTCCGCCGAGCAATGCCGAGTTGTCCGGGACCACGGCGAGTTTGCGGACGATGTTATCGAGCGCGCCCGCGTTGAATCCGGTGATGACCTTGCCGGTGATCTCGTTGACCGCCAGTGGGGCGATATTCGATTCAACACTGCCGAGCGTGTTGCTGATGATGATGGAGTAATCTCCCGCGTCCGTGAACACGAGCGAGCCGAAGCTCAACGTCGCGGTCGTGGCCCCGGGAATATCCTCGCCGTTCTTGCGCCATTGGTAGGCCAGATTTCCGGCGCCTTCCGCGAGCACGAACAGATTCGCCGGACCGTCGAGCAGTCCGTCGGTGGGTGCGGGCTGAATCACAATGGACGGAGCGCCCCGGGCGATGAGTTGGATGGGATCGCTGGTGACGGTGCCGGAACCGTTCGTGACCTCGACTGTGTAGGCGCTGTTGTTGACCGGTTGATAGTTGGAGATCGTCAACGTCGCGCCGTTCTCACTGGCGATCAACTGGCCGTCCTTGAACCACTGATAACTCAACGCCGTGGTGCCGACCGCCGAAACGGTCAGCGTGATGTCGCCGTTTTGATCCACCTTCTGGCTCCGACTCTGGCGGAAGATTCCAAGATCGGTGATTTCGGTGAACAAACGTACCGGCCCTTTGCCGTAGCTCGCACGGCCTTGAAAGGAGGAAAGCGTGTTTCCGCCTGAAAGATAAACAAACCCCGCCGGATCATAGCCGACCGACAGTACGTCCCCATAGGTGAAACCGGTTTCAGCGTAGAATGAAGTGTCCAGCGTGCCGTCGAGATTCAGACGTTGGTATTTGGCGACGGCCGTCCCGTTGTAGGAGCTGAAATCGCCACCGAGCAAAATCTTGCCGTCAAGTTGCTGGGCGAAACCATAGATCCGACCGGTCTGTGCGTTCGCCGTGTTAAACGTCGTGTCCTTCGCGCCGCTGGGCAGGATCGCGAATAAACTGCGCAGCGAGCCGAGGCCCGATGTCGCCAGCAACCGCCCGTCCCTCAACGCAAACATCGCGCTCGGACTTCCCAGCGACGCATTGCTGAACGTCGGGTCGAGCCGACCGTTCGCATCAAGCCGGACGAGGCCCGGATAAGCGGTCCCGTTCCACGTGCTAAACGCGCCATAAACAAAGAGATCCCCCGCCGCGTTGAGCACCGCACCTCTGAGTCCGGCATTGGGCGTCTGGCCGATGGCGAACGACGTGTCGAGCGCGCCCTCGTAGTTGATCAACGCGATATTATTGACCGTCACTCCGTTGACCGCCGTCATGGTGCCGGTCAGCAAATAACCGCGGCCGGGCAGTTCCAAAATGTTCTGGATCGCGCCCACGACGGGCATCGTCGGAAAGCTGGAATCCACCTGCAGCGTGTTGGGATTGACGCGAATGATCTGATGATTGGAACCGCTGACGATGCCGCCGAGCACCAGCCGACCAGCCGAATCCAACGAACTGAGATAGTAGTTGATGTTGCCCAGATTGACGCTCGCGCCAAGTTCCATGTCGGTGTTGTAGGCGCGAAGAACTCCGGCGTTCACCGTCAGCAGGGAACGGTCGTCCAACACGTGAATGGCGCCGCCGTAGGTCGTGTTGAAAAAATCATCCGCAGCAGGGGCCAGCTTGTCATACGTGATGTCGATGCGGCCCCGCAGTCGCTCGACGACCTCCACCAAAACGGGATCACTCGTGGTCGACCCGTTGTCGCCGGAGATGAACACCGTGTAGTTGCCGGTGTCCGCGATCTGCGCGTCCGTGACCGTATAGCTGCTGGCCATGGCCCCAGGAATGTCGGCCCCTTCGAGGCGCCACTGATAGGAGAGGTTTTGTCCGCCAGCGAGAACCGACAGAGGATGGTTCTGCCCGACGAGCAACCCCTTGCCCGTGGGTTGAACCGCAATCTGCGTGGAAGGGGTGAAGTCAATGCTCGACAGGTCGATACTGTAGAGGGAGGGAACGGACTGTTCGCCCAGCAGGAATAATTTATCGCCATGCGGGATGCAGTGAAGCGTATCGTAACCGGCGGGCAAACCGGCTGTGGGCAACGCGTCCCAGGTCGCGCCGCGGTTGACGGAAAACCGGGGAAGCCCGCCTAGGCTCGCATAGACCCGGCTGCCGTCGGTGCTCAACGCCCAGGTACCTTTCAACCCGGGAACCTTCGTCCACGTATCGCCGAGATCGTCACTGAAATAAAACGCGTCGAGCGTGGTATTCGCTCCGGTGTAGCTGACCATGAGACGGCCGTCCAGGGCCAGTAACTGACCGGGCGCGCCGCCGGTCGGAAACGACTGGGTTGCGGTCCAGTTGACGCCGCCGTCCGTGGATTTCCAAACTCGCGCCGAAGGCCGGGCCGTGAACGCGGTGCCGCCGATGGTTGCAATCGTTGTAGCCGAACCAATGCCGGCCGGACTGGACGCTGCTTCAGTCCAGTGCGTTCCATCGCTCGACGTGCGAATAACGCCAAACGCGTTCATTGACATATAGGTATCATGAACGGCGTCGTAGCCAATCGAAAGTGCTTCGTTCCCAAAATCGCCCGCCACGTATCCGCTCGCGCTGCTTTGGGTCCACGTCGTGGATCCGGGCGTCAACCGGTGCAGGGTCGCCATGCCGCCGTTCTGCGGAAACGCCAGGCTGGCCGGACTTGATCCAAGCCAGACCTCGCCATTCACATAATTGATGAACAAGTGCCCGTTTTGATTCAGCGAGTAACTCGCACCGCTGACGGCGTTGATGGCCGAGAAGGAGATTCCGCCATCATTCGAGACAAACACACCGGTTTCCCCCAGCACGTACAGGCGGGTTCCGTCGCTGGTCATGGAATGGATGTTCTGCGTGGTGAGGGTGCCGGGGACATTTGGGGTGATGTCCTGCCAGGTTTGAGCCTGGACGCAGTTCAGCGTGGAAGCGAGCGCCGCAGTAAAGGCTGCGCGGACGAACAAGTTTTGCATGATCGATTGGGTGGAAGGGAGGGTTACGACAGGGAGAGTTTTACAAATAACAACTTCGGGTGGACGAACGACTAATTCCCAATCTCGTCGTTGCCGGTCAACAGGGGACGACCGATCCGGTTCATATTTTTCCTAACATTCTGTCATGCTGACGCTTTTGGAGGTAAAACCACCCACGAACCGTCACCGCGGAACAGTTGAACTGAAGATCGAGGTTCGAATCGAAACTGTGGTTTCTGGCCTGTCAAAATATTCAGCGTCGGTGCTGCCGTGCGCGGTGCGTCGGCGTGCTCGTTTTTATCCTCGGGCGAGGACCTGTTTTCTTTGGCTGGCTCAACTGCCACGGATATCAACTTCTTGGAATGAAGCAGGTAGCTCAGGCCGCGCCAGCGTCGTTCAACGACCCGACTTCACAACCGATAGAAAGAGGCGAACCGCAATCTGATCGAGGTAAGTGACGGTAACTTTTCTCAGAAGGGAGACGATTTGTACGGTTCACCAAGACTTGCCATCGTCGCGGGTGGAGTGGTTCAATGCCGCCGGCATGCCGGTTGTTGTTCCGAGTCAAAGCGCGGAAGATTATCTCGAGAGGATTCACGAGTTGATCGAGGAAAAGGGCTACGCCCGCGTCGTGGACATCGCGTCGTCGCTCAAGGTGCGTCAGGCATCGGTCACCAGCATGGTGCAGAAACTCGGGGATCTCGGTTTTCTGAATTACGAAAAATACCGAGGCCTCATCCTGACCGACGAAGGCCGGAGCGTGGCCCAGCGGATCAAGCGCCGCCATGAGACGCTGGCCCGGTTCTTCAGCCTGCTTGAATTGAACGAGGACACTCAACGCAAGGACATCGAGGGGATCGAGCATCATCTCAGCTCGGAAACGCTTACAATGATTTCCGATCTGACCAAATTCTTCGAAGGCAATCCGAAGACGCTGGAGAAATTCCTCAAATCACGGGAGAAGTGAGTCGGTTGCCGCCATGACTCGGCGCTGATCCCGGACGGTGATCCGAGTTTACTTCAACAGCAGTTCCGCGATCTGCACGGCGTTGAGCGCGGCACCTTTCAGCACCTGATCACCGCTGACCCAGAAACAGAGTCCGTTGTCCAACGCGCAGTCCAGGCGGATGCGACCGACGGCGCAGTTGTCCACGTTGGCCTGATTGAGAGGCAGCGGATATTCGTGATTTGCGCCGTTGTCGATCACGTCCAGGCCGGGCGCTTTACCCAGAGCTTCACGAGCGGCTTCGACGGAAACCGGCTTCTCAAATTCCGCGCTGACGGCGATGGAGTGGGCGCGATAAACGGGCACGCGCACGCAGGTCACACTGGCTCTGAAGGCCGGGTGATGCATGATCTTGCGACCCTCGTTCTCCATTTTCATTTCCTCCTTCGTGTAACCGTTGTCCATGAAAGAGTCGACCTGTGGCAGCACGTTGAACGCGATCTGGTGAGGGTAGGTTGAAAGCGTGACTTCCTCGCCTCTGACAATCTGTCCGGCCTGCCGTTTCAGCTCTTCAATGCCCTTTGCTCCGGAACCGGAGACGGCCTGGTAGCTGGAGGCGAACACGCGCTTCACGCCGAACGCCTGGTGCAACGGATACAGCGCCATCAACGTCACGATGGTGGTGCAGTTTGGATTGGCGATGATGCCCTGATGATTCTTCGCATCGGCGGGGTTGATTTCCGGCACCACAAGCGGAACCGTCGGGTCCATGCGAAACGCGCTTGAATTGTCCACCACCACGCATCCTGCCTTCGCGGCAATCGGAGCGAAGTCCTTTGAAGTCCCGCCGCCCGCGCTGAACAACGCGATGTCGATCCCGGCAAAGCTGTCCTTGGTGAGTTCTTGAACCGTGTGGGTTTCACCGCGAAACGTCATCGTCTTGCCCACCGATCTCGACGACGCGAGCAGGGTCAGTTTGCCCACGGGAAAGTTGCGACGCTCCAGCACCTGGAGCATTTCCACACCAACGGCGCCGGTTGCACCAACCACGGCTACATGCGGGTTCTTGTTCATAAAGGGCGGCGAATATAGCGGCGGCCAATAGGATGTCAAATGGCGCGGTAAGATCGCGGCATCGCGCGAAATTCCGGAGGTTACTGCGGATAATCCCGCCACAGCCAGCGGAGTGAATCCGGGAAGATTGATCCGCCGTGGTTGCCGTTATGCCCGCCGTCGCCGAACACGAACTTGTAATCGTAGTCCATGAACTTCAGCGCGGCGGCCATTTCCTGCGCGGCCAGCGGCCAGTTGCCATGCAGGTTGTCAAGATCGTTGGAACCGTCCTGAAGGAAAATCCGGATCGGCTTCTTTTCCGTTTTCCGAATGAGGTAAGGATAGACATTTCCGCCCCGGATATTCGTAAAGCTCCCAATGTGACTCAGCACCTTGCTGAACTTGTCCGGGCGTTCCCAGGCCACGGTCCACGCCGCGATGCCGCCGGAACTGTTGCCGCAGATCGCCCAACCTTCGCGGTCGTCGGTGATCACGTAATCCTTCCGCACCGCCGGGATGATCTCCTCCAGTAAAAACCGCGAATACTGATCGCCGAGGGAATCATACTCAAAGCTCCGGTTCCGGCGCGTTTTTTTGCCCGGCTCGGCTGCGGGCATTTCACCGGGATTGATGAACAAACCGATCGTCACCGGCATTTCCTTGCGATGAATCAGATTGTCAAAAACCGTCGGCACGCGGTACTGGCCGTTCGTATTGACCATGCCGCCGCCGTCCTGAAACACCATCAACGCCGCCGGTTTCGCGGGATCATATTGCGCCGGAACATAGATCCAGTAGTCGCGTTCCGTGTCCGGAAAGATCGCGCTTTTCCACTTGAGCGGCCCGACGACCTTGCCTACGGGCACGCCTTCGTGCGGGAACGAATCCGCGCCCAACGTGTAGTCGTCTGCTGCGAACAGGGTTGCGCTGGTGAGGCCGACCAGGACTGCGGTCAGAAAAGAGAAGTGGCGGAGTTGCATGGACGGACGTTCGGTATTTTTCGGGCAGCTGTCAAAGCCGTTTGGCTCTGCTGCGCAATTGGGTTTTGCTTTTTCCTTTCGCAGCGGCACCGCGGTCACTAGTTTCTGCCTCGGTGAGCAAAACCGCAATTCAACCTACAGAACGGCCCATCCGCGTGGGCATGATTTCCCTCGGCTGCGCGAAGAACCTCGTGGATGCCGAGATCATGCTGGGATCACTGGTCAAGGACGGCGTCGAAATCACGAACGACGCCGAGTCCGCCGACGTGCTGGTGGTGAACACGTGTTCGTTCATCGACAGCGCGCAGGAGGAAAGTGTCGACACGATTCTGGAATCCGCTGAACTGCGTGAAGTGAACAACCGTGGCCAGGCGTTGGTCGTGGCCGGTTGCCTGCCACAACGTTTCAAGAACGAACTCCCCAAACTGCTGCCGGAAGTGGACGTCATCATGGGGATCGACCAGGTGGCGAACGTCTCCGATTTGATCCGTCAGGCCGTGGAGCATCGCCGGGCAAAACTGGAACTGCGGGACTCCGGCGGTTCGAAAAATTCGCGGTCGAAGAAGGTGAAATCCACGCTGACGGAGCTCGACAGGAAAACCGGCACGCACGCACACGAATCCGATCAGTCCATTCGCGGTTCAGAAAATTTCGGCAGGACAAAGACTGTTGTCTCGGCGCGGGCGATTGACGCACCGATTGTCGATGTCACGCAGCGACCGGATTACATCCCCGACTACTCCACGCCTCGCGTCCGGCTTACGCCTAAACATTTCGCCTATGTGAAGATCGCGGAGGGCTGCAATCATCCGTGCAGTTTCTGCATCATCCCGAGGATGCGCGGCTCGCATCGCAGCCGCGTGCAGTCGGACATCGTCGCCGAGGCGAAGGCTTTGATCAAAGACGGTGTGAAGGAGCTGAATCTCATCTCGCAGGATTCGACGTACTACGGTCTCGATTTGCAGCCGGATCACAGCCGGGCGATTTCTTCACCGGAGAAATTCAAGGCGCGGTCCGCAGCGTTGCCGACGGATGCCACGACGCTGTCGACGCTGTTGCGCGAGCTGAATTCACTCCGCGGTGATTTTTGGATTCGCCTGCTCTACACGCATCCGGCGCATTGGACGGATGAACTGATTCAAACCATCGCGGAGTGCAAAAAGGTGGCGCGCTACATCGACATTCCGCTGCAGCACATTCACGAGATCATGCTCGAACGAATGCGGCGGGAGACGGACCGGAAGTACATTGAGGAGTTACTTCAACGCATTCGTAAAGGGGTGCCGGGAATCGCGCTCCGGACCACCTTCATCGTCGGTTTTCCCGGTGAGACCGCTGCGATGTTCGATTCGTTGCTGGAGTTCATTCGCGCGACGAAATTCGAGCGGCTCGGTGTGTTTACCTATTCACACGAAGCCGGAACGCGCGCGGCGGGCATGGCGAAACAGGTTTCCGACAAGATCAAACAGGAGCGCCGGAGTCTCGCGATGGCCGAGCAACACAAGGTGGCGCGGGCGGTCTCGGAATCGTTTGTCGGTCGCACGATCAAAGTGCTCGTCGAGGGCTCGGCGAGCGCGAAGGAATTGCAGCAGGCCCGTGTGAGCTCGTGGGAACACGGGTTGATCCGGGAGGACGACGGCGAACTTGATCAGCTCAAGGGCAGCTATCTCGTCGCGCGCGGCGAAGCTGATGCGCCGGACATCGACGGACGGGTTTATGTGACGGGGAAGCTGCCTTTCGGAAAGTTTGCGAACGTCAAGATCATGGGTCACACCGATTACGATCTGATCGCGAAACCGGTTTTGTCGAAGAAGTAACGCCGCCATGTTCAGACTCATTTTATTCGATATCGATGGAACCCTGATTCGCACGGGCGGGGCGGGGGTGCTGGCGTTCGGCTCGGTTTTCAAGGAAGTTTTTGGTCTGGAGAACGGGACGGCGAACATCAGTTTCGCGGGACGCACGGACACCGGTCTCATCCGTGAAATGATGCGCAATCACGGCGTCGAGGAGACGGCGGCGAACTTCGATCTGTTTTACAATGCGTACCCGAAATGGCTGACGCATTGGCTCAACGAAATGGGGGGCAAAGTTTGCGAGGGCGTCGATGAATTCATGACGCACTGCGCCGACCGCAGTTCGGCGCCGCGCATCGCGTTATTGACAGGCAACCTGCTTCCTGGCGCCGAGATTAAGCTGCGGAATTTCAATATCTGGGAGAGGTTTGAGTTTGGCGCGTTTGGAAGTGATCATGAGTGCCGCAACGAACTGGCGGCGATCGCATGGGAGCGCGGGAAGCAACGAATTGGTACGGACCTGAAGGCCGGGGAAATCCTGGTGGTGGGGGACACGCCCAGGGACGTCGAGTGTGCACGCGCAATCGGCGCGAAAGTTCTTGCCGTCACGACCGGCGGAGCGACCCGGGATGAGTTAACCGCCGTTCAACCGGATTGGCTGGTTGATTCCATGGATCAGTTCACGTGGTAGGGTTGATCCCGGTCCTGTTTCCATTTTGAGCCGTTTCGGCGGAATTCCGTTACTTGCCCCGTTTTCCACCGCTGACTGTTGCCCAAAAAAAAGGCCGCCCGTTTCCGGGCGGCCCTGAACTCAAACAACCTTATTTTTTATCAATAGACCGGTTTGCTCCAGTCGTGAGGCACAGCGCTCTCGATCGGTTTCATCTGCATTGAAGGAGCGTCTGGAATCGGGGTCAGAAGGAACGGACCGGCGGTTGAAGCCGGATTGAAGTCGTTCTTCGCCAGGATCGTCGGCGTGATGAAGATCATCAGGTTCGCCTTCGAATACGATTTTTCCTTGCTGCGGAACAGCATTCCCAATCCTGGGATGTCACCCAAAAGAGGCACTTTGGTGATCTTGTCCTGAACGTCGTCCAGGATCAGACCGCCCATCACGAGCGTGTTTCCACTCGGGATCAGGACGGACGTTTCCATCCGACGAATGGCGTAGACGTTGGCGACGTTTTCGACACCGTTGATGATCTGCTTGTCCTGACCGGCGATGTTGGAAACTTCCGGAACCACGGTCAGTGACACATTGTTGTCCGCAGCGATGCGCGGCGTCACCGTCAGGATCGTTCCCAAGTTGGTGTAGGTGATTTCAGCACCAGCCGGGCTGTTGGCCGATCCCGGAGTGATCTTGAAGATCGGGAACGCCTTGGTCACCGAGAGGGTGGCTTCCTGGTTGTCCAGCGTCACCGTGCGCGGAGTCGAAACGACTTCCGTATCTTTCTGGGTATTCAGGTAGCTCAGCACAGCGTTTACGCCGTCAGCCTTCAAATACCCGACTGCGGGAGTGAACCCGGAGGCCGTGTCGTAGATGACACCGGACAGCCCTGGCGTGTTCGGGCTCTTGGCCGGATTGTTACCAAAAGTAACGTTCTGGGCTGTCAGCGTGCCGGACCAGTCGATGCCTTGAACCGTCTTCGGGTTCTTAGCGGTTTCGATGATGTTGCCTTCGATCAGAACCTGCTGGGTTTCGTTGTCAAGTTGATCGATCAGCTCCAGCGCGGCTTCCTGATCCTTTTCAGTGGCGACGATGATCAGCTTGCGGGTGCGGCCATCGGCTAGCACGCGGCTTCGATTGTCGCGGAGCGTCGGAATGAGCGTGGTCGCAATGTTGGTCGGGTTCGCGTAGTTCAGCTGAAGAACCTTGGTGACCAGCGGAGGCAGCGCGTCAGGATCTTTGATCGTGATTCGTGCGACCTTGGTCCTGGGATCACGGACGAGCGTCAGTCCGTAGGTTTCCAGGACCGAGACTAGTGCGTCTTCGGCGGTCACGTTCTCGAAACGGATCGTGACGTTTGGCGGAACGGGAACCTGGCCGTCGGGGCCGGGTTCCGGATTGGTCAGACGCGGATCAAGGATGAAATTGATGTTGGCCTGGCGGGCGAGGGTTTTCACCGCCTCGATAAGGGGAGCCTCATCGATCACGATGATGGGCACGACCTCCGCCGCCTGGGTCTGGACATTGCCGGCAGCCGGCGTTCCGGGTTCCTGGGCAAAACAGACCCCGCTGCTGAGGGTCAGCCCAAATATTAGCACGAGTACTTTTGTTTTTTTCATGTTCTGTTTCGGTTGAGTGAGTTAACGACTAATCGTTTTTGTGTATGCTTAGTTGTCCAGTTTGAGTTCCCTCTGTGCGGGATTGTCTTTTATTCCTACGGTCACCGATTGCTCCTTCATTTCTAGGCAGACAATCTGGTGCAAAGTTGATCCGATCCGAACCGACGACGTTTCGCCCTCGTAGATCGACACGCCGTTGATCATGGCCCAGCGCTTGTTCCCGATGCCGCCGAAGCCGGTCAGCTTGAGCGTCTTCAGGAGTGCGTCGCCGCCGGTCCCGGGGTTCGGCGCCGGAGTCTTGCTGACCTGTTTCCGGTAGCTGGCATTTGGATAGAACGGGTCCAGCCTGCGTGGGTGGTCCACAAAGACGGACTGCGGGACTTCCACCACGGCCACCGTGTTTGAGACGATGCTGGAGTTGCGGGCGCTTGTTTCGGGCAGCGTACGTGCGGATGCTTTTTCAGCGGCGACTGTGAGTGAGCCGGAGGCGAGACATGCGAAAATGGACATGGACACGCAGAGGGCGGCTATTTTTCTTGCGGGAAATATTTTCATGACTCAGGCGGCGGGTTTGATCAGTGTGACGATGTCCATATTGAAGGAGATCTGCTCCTTCTTGTCTGCGCTTCGCGACGGCTTCAGTTCCAGATTCTGGACGCGGATGTACGGGTACTTGTTTTCAAAATCCTTGAGAAACCGGCCGAATTCAAAGTAGGTGCCGGCACCGCTGATCTTGAAAGTCGCCGACTGGTAGGGGAACTCGGGGAAAAGTCCGACCGGTGCGACGGTCTCCTGGCTGATCTGCGGGATGTCCAGCGTGTAACCTGATTTGAATTTGTTCAATATATTGACGAACCAATAGAACCGGTCACCAGAAGCCATGCCACTCTCGCGCTCAGCCAGTTCGCCGTTCAATCCTCCGAGCGTCGTGTTGAAGTTGGCCTCCTGGGCGAGCAGTCGCCGGGTGCCGTCGATCTGCTCGACGACGTTGAGCGTCTCCGCCCGCATCTGTTTGAGCGTCTCCCGTTCGGACTGAATCAGGATCAACCACAGTGTCGCCATGATTCCGAGTGTGGCGAAGCAGACCAGGATGAGCCGGTCCCGTTTTTCTTTAGATAGTTTACGCATGCTATTTCCTTACCTTTTCCGGGAATCTGCATTCCAGACTGAACTGCACGAACGAACGCGAGCCGCCGTCCAGCGAGTCGGTTGACGGGGGCAGGAGCTGGGCGAGTTTCAATCCGCCCTTTTCGAGTTCAGATTCAAAAAATTCCGAGCGCGCGATCAGATCCCGGAACGCGTTGTAGTTCTGCTGGGTCTGGTCGCCGTAGTCGCGGGCGTCCACCGTGACCAGAATGTTTTCCGTGGCCGATGAGGGGAGCGGGTTCTTCCGTTTCACATTTTCTTCTTTCGGCGGCACCACGACCACATAGGTCTGCCGGGTTTTCAGGCTGATGACCTCCACGTCGTCGACCATGGTCTGAGTCAGCGCATCAAGCACCGGCGCCCAGAGGAAACGGTTGGTTGCCAGACGATCCATCGCCGCAATGTTTTCGGTCGCCTTCTTGATTCCGGCAGATAGCGCGCGGATAGATTTGTTGTCGTTCTCCAGCGCCGACCATTCCGTCTTCTTTTCCTCCAGCTGACTTGCCACCACCATGTGCTCGAACATGAGGGTGCTGTACCAGAGGAGCACCAGGAACACGCAGAAGGCACCCACCCAGGTGGCGCGCTTCACGGGGTCATTCCGTTTCGCCTCTTCGGCGGCAAAACTTTCGGACAGTAGATTGATCTGGATCGGCATAACTAGAAATTAAAAGGCGGTGGCGGCGGCCCCAATGGCGACGGAAAGACGGGCGATGTTGGGTTCGAACTGTTCGCGCTGTTCCGGCGACAGCGTGTTGTTCAGAAATCGGGAGGGATCCCAGTTCTTGCAGGGCGACATCAGCTCATTCTGAAGCATCTGCGCGAGAAATTCAGAACAGGCGCATCCTCCCGAGACCAGGATTTGGGTCACTGGTTTCTCATTTTGATTCTCGAAAAAATCAGCGGACGCACGCAGTTCCCGGCCGAGTGGCAACAACAGCGATTCCAGCGTCGATTGCACTTCCGTCGGCATGCCTATCTTGATCCCCTCGGCCTCCTCGTAGCTGATGCTCAACGTCTCGGCCAGGCCGTTGGTGAGCTTGTCACCTCCGACGCCGACGACGCGGTTCAAGACCAGGTCGCCGTTGTGCAGAATACTGATGCAAGAATTTTTAAATCCGACTTCGACCAGTGCGACCACTTCATTGTGGAACGTCTCGGAGTCCGCCAGCTCGAATGCGTTGGCCGGACCAATGTGCCCGGGAACGATGGCTTCGAGGGTGAGTCCCGCCAGTTTGACGGCGTTGACCAGATCGTTCAAACGCTTCTCCGGCATTCCACCAACGACGACTGGCTGCTTGATGGAACCGGGTTTCGTTTTCTTGTCGGGATCAACGGCGGGGGGCTGCCGCAGTGGCAGGGGGTGGCAGTCAAAAATGTGGCCGTTCAACTCCTCCTTGAGATAGTTCTTCGAACCGTACTTGAGCATGGTCCGCATCTCGGTGACGGGGAGCATCGGCAGTTCGGTGAGACGAAGAAGGCTTTCTTGAACACCCACGGCGAGGATGATCTGCTTGGTCTTCGCTCCCAGCTGCTCGTAAACACTCTTGAGATGTTCGGCCAGCAGCTCGGGGGAGGCTTGTTTCTCACCGAGTCCGGGCGCTTCCACAATCGCCACGCCGGCCAGATTGAATCCGTCGCCTTGACGCTGGAGATACACGGCCTTGGTGGCCCGACTGCCCAGGTCAATCGCGATGATGTGGTCGCTCTTCCTGGGCTTCTTGTTTAAAAACGGCAGTCCCATGATCGTAAGTTGTTTTAGCTTTCAGCGTTCCTTGAATAGGTGGCCGACTACAAACGCACGCTACGTAGTCTAATCGGCACACTTCAGAACACCTTGAGAAACTATTTGTCCGTGTCGCAATTCACGGGCCAACTGATCAACGGGGAAGGGAGACGGCCAGGCTGCGGGCGTGCGCCTGATCGATGAACGCCTGCATTACCGGCGTGGGGCGGCCTTTCCAGAGCGCGCCGAAGGTGACAGGAGGGAAATCAGGAAGAGGCAGGGCGCGGACGTCCTTGTGGTATTTGGTCACCGGAAGCTGCACGAACAATCCGATGCCATAACCAAGGGCAACGTATGTCTCAATTAAGTGCAAGGAGCTCACTTCGATCGACGGAAACCAGTCAACCCCGCGTTCCGACAGGCCTTTTTGAAAAGTCCGCGTGATCGCTTCGTTCGACGGGAGGTTGATGAGTGCGTGCTCGATTTTGTCCTGTCCCAGAATGTCCGTGACGGTTTTGACACGGCTCTTTTTCGGCACGAGCAACACCAGCGGAAGCTTCATTAAAGGGAGGCTCTCGATCCCCGTTGACGGCCGGTCGCCGATCAGTGTGAACCCAAGATCCAGCTCGTCGTTGTCCAGCCAGCTTTCGATCTGCGGCTGGTAGCCCTCTTTCAACGTCAGCTTCAGGTCCGGGTAGGTCTCCTTCACTTTCGATACAAAAATTGGGAGATGATCACGCAGAACAATCTCCGACGCGCCGATCCGAATTTGATGCGAGGTGCCGCCCTGGAACTTCGCGGTCATTGTTTCCAGATTGCTGAAGAACGGTTTGATGAAATCAAACAGCTCCTGCCCGGTGGGTGTCAGGCTGAAGGGTCGCCGCTGGAACAGCTTCGTGCCAAGAAAATTCTCCAGCGCGATGATCTGCCCGCTGACCGCCGGTTGCTGGATGCCGTAGGGAATGTTTCGCACCGCCTCGGTGATCCCGTGAAAGCGGGCGACGTAGTAGAACAGTTCGAGATGGTGGACGTTCATCGGAACCGGGATTTGATGAACGGGATACTATCATGCGGAGCAGTCGAAGCAAGACGCGAAAGCATCAGCCGCCGGGCTGCTCCCAACGAATCGCCTTCTCGAAATCTGCGTTCCGGGGGAAGCCGAGATTCAACGCCTTGTGATAGTGCCAGCGCGCGAGCCCGGGGCTGTCCTTGTCCGTGGAATAGTAAAGCCGCGCCAGCTCAAAGTGAGTCACTCCCGAATCCGGGGAAAGTGCCAGCGCTTTTTTCAACGCCACCTCCGCCTCGTCGAGCTTGCTCTGGAGAATCAATGTTCGTCCCATGAGATGAAGCAGCTCCACGTTCTCCGGACTGTTTTTCAATGCGGCGGTCAGCAGTGCCGCCGCTGCCGCGCTGTCCCCCCGCGAGAGGGCCAGTCGGGCCGAGTCGATCTTGTTGAGTTGTGGAGCACCGGACGACGTCTGGGCGAGCCCGGTCGCGCTGAACCGCGCCTCCAGTGATGCGAGCCGGATGTTTAGGTTTTCGTTCTCCTTTCGCAATCGAACGACTTCAGTCTCGGCAAGTTGTTGGGCCGTCTGGGCGGCGAGTATTTCTTTGACCAACTCTTCGCTATCGTCGCGGGTCGCGACGGGGCGGGTCGCAGTTTCTTTGCGAAGAACTTCGTTGGAACGCCGCAACGCCTCTGCTTCTGCGATCATCTGGTTCAAGTTCTTCCGCGTCTCTGCAAGCGACTGAACGTTCTTTTTCGCCTCCTCCAGTTCAGGATACTCAGACAGCTCCTTCTGCAGTGCCCGCACCCGGTCGCCCGCCGCGGCAAAATCAATCTGCAGTCGTTCAAGCTGCGCCTGCGTTCTGGCGATGACCGCCGGTTCCTGGGCGACCGGGCGTACCGCGAGCGCCTCCCGCAGCTTGGTGCTCAGCCGGCTATTTTCGTCGTGCAGCTGTTTCAGCTGATACTGGTATTGTGTGTTCGCGCGTTCCAGATAGGTTGCGCGTTCCCGAAGTTCCTCGCCGTCAAGTTGAGGAGCGGCGGATGATCCGGGGAACCGCGAGCCGTCCCAGCCCTGAAGACGTTCGTCGAGCGAACTGAGCCGTGCCCGGACCTCTCGCGTCTCCCACTTGGGATTCGTCTTCTGAAACTCGATCAACGACTTCTGCGCCAGCTGATATTGCGCGGCCGCCTGCCGGTCCTTCCTATCTTCAACCAACTTGTCGGCCTGCCGAATCGCCGCCAGAATCGTGTCGAACTCGGCTTGTTGCGCCGCGACCGGCCGCGCCGCCAGCAGCAGGACAAACAATGCGAATTGGATAAACCGGTTCATTCAGTCTTGATCGTCACCACGGCATAATTGCGTTTGCCTTTTCGCAAAAGCAGGTGTCGGCCGAACAACAGACAGTCCGCCGTCAGCATACGTTGAAAATCATTTTCACGAACATTGTTCACGTAAATGCCGCCGCCCTGCACGTCCTTCCGGGCCTGTCCTTTACTTTGACAAAGCTCGGACGCAACCAGCACGTCGAGAATTGAAATGCCGCCGCTGCCGATCCGATCAATGGATTTCGTCGGAACTTCGCCGACGATCTCGCTGAAGGTATTTTCCTGGATGCCGTCCAGTGTTCCCCCGAAAAGAATCCTGCTCGCATTGATGGCTTCCTCGGCCGCCGATTCGCCGTGGATCATTTCGGTCAACGCCTTTGCCAACGCACGATGGGCCTCGCGTGCGCCGGGGTTTTCCAGATGCGCCTTCTCGAGCGCTTCAATTTCGTCGCGTTCAAGGAACGTGAAAAACTTCAGGTAAGGCACGACATCGCGGTCATCGACATTGATCCAGAACTGGTAGAACCGGTAGACGCTCGTCCGTTTCGGATCCAGCCAGATCGCGCCCGACTCAGTCTTGCCGAATTTCGTGCCGTCAGATTTTGTGATCAGCGGCAGCGTCAGGCCGAACACGTGCCGTCCGGCTTTTTTGCGCGTGAGCTCCATACCCATCGTGATGTTGCCCCACTGATCGCTCCCGCCGATCTGTAGTTCACAGCTGAATTCGTTGTTCAGATGATAAAAATCATAAGCCTGCAAGAGCATGTAGCTGAATTCCGTGTAGCTAATCCCGACCTCGCGGTCCTCCATCCGCGCCCGCACGCTCTCCTTGGCGACCATCACGTTCACGGTGAAATGCTTCCCGACCTCGCGCAGGAAATCGAGATAGGAAAAGCCCGCCATCCACGACGCGTTGTCGACCAGTCGCGCAGGGTTCGACGTGTGGGCAAAGTCCAGAAACCGTCCGAGCTGCGGTTTGACGGCCTCCACGTTCGCCGCGATCTGGTCCTTGGTCAGTAGCGAACGCTCGGCGGATTTCCCGCTCGGATCACCGATGCTGCCGGTTGCGCCGCCGGCCAGCGCGATCGGATTGTGCCCCATGCGCTGAAACCGGGCGAGCGCGAGGAGCGGCACGAGATGGCCCACGTGCAGGCTGTCCGCCGTCGGATCAAACCCGCAATACAAGGTCACCGGCCCGGACTCGACCTTTTTCGTCAGCTCCGCCGTGTCCGTACAATCGGCAAACAACCCGCGCCACTGCAGCTCTTCAATGATGTTCATCAGCGACGGACGTTATCGCGGGCCGACCCACGGGCGACAAGGCGAAACTATTTTGCCCGCCCGTCGCCCGTGAACTGACCCCCCGCAAAATCAGGTTTGCCCGCATCAACTGAATCGCCCATTTTCAACACCAGAAATGCCAATGAAACCTGATAACGCCTCAACGGTTCTCAAAGAGATTTGCGACCTGGCTCATCCTGGTCGAGCGGTCATTCTTCAGAGATTTTTCAAGACCGATCCCGGCGAATATGCCGAAGGCGATGTGTTTCTCGGTCTCACCGTTCCCGTGACTCGCCGGCCGGTTTCGTGATCTGCCGCTCCCCGAAGTGAAGATGTTGCTCGCGTCTGAATTTCATGAAGTGCGACTAACCACGCTGTTCATTCTCGTGGCTCAGTTTGAGAACGGAGATGAAGACGCGCGGAAAGCGATATATGAGTTGTATCTGGCGCAAACTTCCCAAATCAACAACTGGGATCTGGTCGACGGATCGGCCCATCAGATCATCGGCGACTGGCTCGTTGAGCGGTCGCGCCGGCCTTTGTATCGTCTCGCCAGATCAAGGAACCTATCGGAACGACGCGTCGCGATCATTGCTACGTACGATTTCATCAAACGGGATGATCTCGATGAAGCCTATGCATTGGCGGATGTTTTGATGTCGGACAAGCACGACCTCATTCACAAGGCGGTCGGCTGGATGTTGCGGGAGGCGGGCAAACGCGACCGGGCGCGTCTGGAAGACTGGTTGAAGCCCCGGTGTCAGAAGATGCCGCGAACGATATTGCGCTATTCCATCGAGAAATTTTCACCCACCCGGCGGCAGGCGTATCTCAAGGGAACAATCTGAACGGCATCAACGGCGGTGCTGCCGTCGGTAGGCGGCAGGGGCGATTCCTTGCGCGCGTTTGAAGTGCATGGTGAAATGGCTTTGATCGGCGAACCCAAGGTCCGAAGCGATGTCGGATATCGCGTGCCCCGTGGTCGTCAACATGACCGTGCCGATCTCCAGACGCCGCTTGAGCACGAACTGGTGCGGCGAGAGGCCGGTCGAAAGCTTGAACATGCGCGCAAAGTGAAACGGGCTCAGACCCGCTGCGGTCGCCATCGTCCTCAGGGAGATTTCGCGGTAAGGAGTGTTCCGGATAAACTCGACGGTTCGGTTCAGCTGTGCGCGTGACAATCCACCTAGTTTGCGGTTGGTCGTATGGTCGCGGTTTTGGTCCAAATTTCGCACAAGGTGCATTGCCAGCGAATTGGCCAGCGTCTCGGCGTAGGCCCGGTCGATCTGGCGGGGCTGTTCCACGGCCATCCGGATGTTCTGGATGGTCTCATTGATGAACGCATCCCGATGACACCAGAGCATTGGCAATTCGGTTGAATCCTCGCCGTGAACCGTCGCGGATGCACGGGACATCAGTTCGGCATCAAGGGAGATCATCACGAACTCCGACTCGCCATCAAACCGGATTGAGTACTTCGTACCGGCAGGAATCAATGCGACATCGCCCGGCTGGAAAATTTTCTCCACGAACTCACCGTCCACCTTGACTTCGACACGCGTCGGTTGGCCCAGGTGCAGACCGACCAGCGTATGGGATACTTCCACATCCAGCAGTTCCTGCCGGCTCGTCCGATGGAGTTCAAACAGGAACCCCTGCCAGTCGCGCCCGGCACTTGAAACCGCAGGCAACTCCCTGATGATCGGACGATGCACACCAAGCCGGCCGTCAAACGCAGTCACCCTGCTTTGGGACGGAGTGGGAGTTTGATTCGTATCACTAGGTAACAACACAATTAAATCAGATGAATGTTCGGTCAGATTATTCAGACAATCTCGCAGAGCATTCGGTTACAGCGAGAATCTGTTAATTTTTTGCCGGTTGCGCGCCAACCAGTGTTGGACCCAGACAGGCCCAATTCGGTTCACAAAAATCTCACGGACTTAGGCGTGAGACGCGTATTGGCCACCCGACGGCGGAAAAATCAAGATTGCAGTTGTGAATTTTCAAAGGCGTTCCCAGGCATCGTTTGTTTGTTGCAGTTTCGCCCGCCTGTAGCACTTGCATTTTGCTGCTGATCTTTTTGACCTGTCCTGACAGGATGCCCCTGATGCAATTACGTCCGCTGATTCTCGCGTTGTTGGTTGCGCTCTCGCATCTAATCGCCTGTAAAAATGTTCGAGCGGCGGACGACCTCCCCAACGTCGTGCTCATCATGTGCGATGACATGGGCTGGTCGGACATCGGCTGCTACGGAAGCGAGATCAACACCCCAAATATCGACCGGCTTGCCGCCGAGGGGCTGCGATTTACGCAGTTTTACAATTGCGCAAAATGCACGACCACTCGGGCAGCGCTTCTGACCGGCCTTCATCCGCGACGGGGCAACCGCCCCCTGCTGGGCGCGGACATGGTCACCATCGCCGAGGTCATGAAAGCGACCGGATATCAAACCGGCCTGAGCGGAAAGTGGCATCTTGGATCGGGCAAACCGCAACGACCGGTTGATCGCGGTTTCGACGAGTTTTACGGGCTGATGGATGGTTGCTGCAATTACTTCAATCCGTCACAACCCGATCCGGCGTTCAAGGGGGGGCGCGTTCGGACGTTCGGTCACAATGACAAACTGATCACCGAGTTTCCGGACGACTTCTACACTACCGACGCGTTTTCCGATCACGCAGTGAAAACAATTCATCGGTTTGCCAAAAACGAATCACCATTTTTCATCCACGTCACCTACACCGCCCCCCACTACCCGCTTCACGCGTTGCCCGAAGACATCGCGAAATACCGGGGAAAATATTTGGACGGCTGGAATGCGCTCCGCGAGAAACGTCATCAAAGGCAGGTTGAACTCGGCCTCATCGATCCAAGTTGGCCGCTTCCGGAACAGGACCCCGAAGTAGAGGATTGGGATTCGCAGGAGCACAAGGAATGGCAGGATCTGCGGATGGCCGTTTACGCCGCGATGATTGACCGGATGGACCGGGGCATTGGCCAGATCCTGCGGGCGCTCGACGAGACCGGTGCCGCCGACAACACAATCGTCATGTTCCTCTCGGACAACGGCGGGTGTAGTGAACAATATGGCCATGATAATCCGGCCTTCGAACCGGGCCCGAAGGAGAATTACACCACCTGCGGCCCGAGCTGGGCCTACGCGCAGAACACCCCGTTCCGCCGCTACAAAACGTGGATGCACGAAGGCGGCATCAGCACCCCGTTCATCGTTCGTTGGCCGGGAAAGGTAAAACCAAACTCCGTCACCGGACAGGTCGGGCACATCATCGATCTGCTGCCAACGATTGCGGAAGTGGGCGGGGCGGATTACCCGAAAGAGTTCGCCGGCAACGAAATCATCCCGGTCGAGGGAATCAGCTTGTTGCCCGTGTTTGAGGGTGGCCAACGCGCGGGACACGACGCGCTGTGGTGGGAGTTCGCCGGAAACCGCGCGATCCGGCAGGGCGACTGGAAATTGTGCTGGGACAACAAGGTGAAATCTTGGGAACTCTACAACATGATTGATGATCGCACCGAAACCCGCGATCTGGCGGATTCGTTTCCAGACCGCGTGGAACAGATGAAAAACTCGTGGTTCGCCTGGGCGCGCAGAACCGGTGTCGTGGATTGAACGGCAATGCTCCCCCCAAGCTGATTCGTTGGACACACCGATCTCCGCAATTATCAGATGGCGAAGATTTTCGGATTCCGGCAAGTTTTCCGTGCACACAAATTCTTGAAATGCCGACAACCATTACCAACATTTCTGTCCGCGACATCCGGTTTCCCACTTCCCGACAACTCGACGGCTCGGACGCCATGAATCCCGACCCGGATTATTCGGCTGCCTATGTCGTGCTGGAGACGGACGGACCTCACCACGGGTACGGACTCACATTTACGATCGGTCGCGGAAACGAAGTTGTCGTCGCGGCGGCGAATGCCCTGAAGTCGCTGGTTGTGGGTCGGACGCTCGAGTCGTTCACTGAGAACATGGGCGCGTTCTGGCGGCATATCACCGGCGACAGCCAGCTCCGGTGGATCGGCCCGGAGAAAGGAGCGATCCATCTCGCGACCGCCGCCGTCGTGAATGCCGTGTGGGATCTGTGGGCGAAGTCTGAAGCCAAACCCGTCTGGCAACTCCTCGCCGACATGACACCGGAGGAACTCGTTCGGTGCATTGATTTCCGATACATCACCGACGCGCTCACGCCGGACGAAGCATTGGAGATGCTCAAAAAACTGGAGCCAACCAAACACGAACGCATCGCGCATCTCAAAAAGCACGGCTTTCCCGCCTACACCACCTCCGCCGGCTGGCTCGGCTATTCGGACGACAAATTGCGCCGACTCTGTCGCGAAGCCATCGCCGAGGGTTGGACGCATTTCAAAATAAAGGTCGGTGCGGACATCGACGACGACGTGCGTCGCGCCGGAATCATCCGGGAAGAAATCGGCTGGGACCGCAAGCTTATGACCGATGCCAATCAGCGTTGGGACGTCGGAGAAGCAATTGAAAACATGAAGCGGTTGGCCGAGTTCAAACCATGGTGGATCGAGGAGCCCACCAGTCCGGACGATGTTCTAGGCCACGCGACCATCGCCCGCGCATTGGAACCGCTCGGTATTGGCGTGGCCACCGGCGAGCACTGCCAGAACCGCGTTCTCTTCAAGCAACTCCTGCAGGCCAGGGCCATCAGTTTTTGCCAGATCGATTCCGCGCGGCTCGGCGGAGTGAACGAAATTCTATCCGTATTGCTCATGGCTGCGAAATTTGGCGTTCCCGTCTGTCCGCACGCCGGTGGAGTTGGACTCTGCGAATACGTTCAGCACCTCTCGATGTTCGATTACATCGCTGTGAGCGGCTCGTTGGAAAACCGTCTCATTGAATACGTCGATCATCTGCACGAACATTTCTTTGATCCCGTACGAATGAAAAACGGCTGTTACTTGCCTCCCGAAAAACCCGGCTACAGCATCGAGATGAAACCGGCGTCATTGGCGGAACATGAGTTCCCGAATGGGAAGGCATGGCGCAAGCCGGATTAAGAAAGCATGATTTTTGGCCACGGATGAACAGATTGAACATGGCGTTCATTTCACCGCACTCCCGACTGCCTGGGTGAGTGGGTTTGATAAATCTGCGTCGCTACGGATTGGAGCCAGCACCGCCTGGGTGACAGACACTGCTGGTGCCAGTGCTGGATTCCTCGAGTTCACTGGTCAGGGACTTTCCACGTTCGAACGAGCAATGGATCGTGATGAACAGTTGATGGCAGTGCTGGGTTCACGTCTGCTGGAAGATCAGAAGAAGGTGGGTGAACCGGCGACGGCGATTGAACTTCGCCAGAGTGGTGAGAATTCCATTCTCGCAAACATCGCTTTCAACGTGAGTGCGTCGCTGACGCACGTTCTTCGCTGGGCATATTGGTGGAACTCAACCGAGGCGTTGCCCGACGACGTCACAAACGAACAGGTGTTGATCGAGCTGAACACCGACTTCAGCACGAAAGGACTGGCGTCGCAGGACATTCAGGCCATCGTCGCCGCCTGGCAGGCAGGTGCAATCAGTCGCGATACCATGACCGAACTGTTCCGTCGCGGTGAGGTGTTGCCGGAAGGCAGGACGACTGAAGAGGAGCTGAAGCTGATTGGTGAGGGGCGATCTGCCGCCCCCGCGCAAAGGAGGAACGGCTCAATCCCTCTCGCGATATGAGAACTTTACTTCCGGGTCAGGATTCGTCACATTCCGGATCATATGAAAGCACCGCATCTGATTCAATACGGTGGCGATGATGCACACAGAACAGGCTCGGGTGGCGGTGTAGTTGTCAAACTCAAGAACCGACCCCTTTAAGAACCGACCCCTTTACCTTTACAGAAAGTAAGTCGCACCATCGCAGACCTCGCCGAGAGCGATGCTGTCACCACCGACCACGTTTCCGAAGCCATCCAACTCCGAGCGCTCGACAAGCAGTTGTGGGGTTAGAGCAGTTCGCAAAAGAATATCGGGAAAGGGGCGGGCAGAACGACCCTGACAGTCTCGGCGCTATTGATCGTCGCACCGGAAGCTCTTCGCCGGAAACTGGCGTTGAATCGCTGAAACCAACAATGGATTGAAACTTTCTGCGTTCCCGGAGGTAACGCGGTCCGGCGTCGTTCGGAGCGCGGGACGTCCCGGCCCGCAGCAGGCTCCGCAAGGTCGAATCGGGTGGGAGGAATCCAAGGGGTTCGCCGTGTGCCAATGCCATACTGTGCTTTTCGTTTTCTACGACATGCATTTTGAGGCGCGCACCAGGCGCGTAGCGGCGCTACATAGTAGACGTGCCACCAGGTTCGATGATCTTTGAGAGAATTGTTCTACCTCACGAAGCGGACATAAAAAACCTCCGTCCTTTCAAAGAACGGAGGGTGTGATTGTGTGAGCAACTACGGTTGCCGCTCGAACCTATTCAGCATCGGTTGGAAGCCAGTTGAGAGGGAGGCCGGAAACTTCTACAAGGTGGAAATCACCGGGATTCCAAAAGCTGAATGCGATGAAGAGTTTAGCGACCTTTCCATCAACCACCTGCGGCCACCACGCGGCGTTGTGAATGTGAGTGCCGAGTTCAAAGCCAAAGTCAGTTTTCGGAACAATGGTCGAGACAATCTGTTTCGATGGCCAGTGATAGATGTAGCAGGGGGCACCGGGATAGTTGGCATCGTTTCCGCCGGGCCCACGCAGACAACCCACGAGCGCGTAGTCGCCGATGAAATCGATGTCGCACGGCATGTTGCCCTTGGAGATGAGAAACCGTTCGATGATTTCTCCTTCGGAATTCACCGTGCAAATCTCACCGGAACCACGACTGCAGACCACCCAATTGCCCTTGTAGAACGCACCGCCGTGCGAAGTCGTGAAGTCGCTCTTGCCGCCGAAGATGGATTTCGGATTCTTCGTGTCGAACACAAGACTGCTTCCGTAGCCGTCGAACACCCAGGCGTTGCCGGATTCTGGGTGTAGCTCAACGTCGGTTGGATTGAACGAACCGCCGTCCGCAAAATATTTGTCCACCGAATCGTTCGCCTTGTAATCGCTGACGTCGGAGTCCGGATACGCGCGATGCCGCACGAGGTGACGCTCGTTGTCGGCGAAGTAGAAGCTGGGGTTCTTGCCGCCGTTCTCCAGGGCCAGTCCGTGGAAGTTCCCTTCGCCAAACTTCTCGCTGTCTTCCAGAATGATGCCTGCGCCGGGCTCGACTGTGAAACGAATGACCTTCGCGCCAATCGTCGTGTAGAGATCCGACGTGGAAGGATCGACATCGCTGCCGCCGTGGTTCTTGACCAAATGGTTTTTCAGTCCCGCGTCATCGGGTAGCATGTACTCGGCTGCGTTGCGGAAGAACAACCCTCCCCAGTTGCTTTTCACAAAAGGTTCGTTGTGGTCGCCGGCATCGGAGCTGTGATCATGACCCGGGTGGGCGATGGCGGCGGTGGAACTCAGTGCCAGCAACGCCAGCAAGTTTCTGATTTTCATATGTCGATCTGTCTTTGGTTTTTCAATTGAACGGGATGCCTGGATGTCAGTCGGTTTGTTTCCGTGAAACTGGGTCTGAGAACATGACCAGCGCATCGACGGAATGACGCGTGACGGAGGCGGATTTGGTTTCGGACGACCTTGCTCATTGGAGTGCGCAAAGTAAAGAATTCGACCTCGTGGTCAACGACAATTATCCTTCCCCGGTGGCGACAATTAAAACTCCCCGTTTGAGACGGGGCTAAATCCGTATTTCTTGTGTCTTTGCATGGGTTTGAGAGTTTGCCCTTCGTGGAATGGAGTCTT